>Ga0210006_1000247_pt1 | contig 45741 bp, 38 predicted proteins | sample CryGey02umfilter_2_FD_185452 | JGI IMG/M metagenome (GOLD analysis project Ga0210006, IMG submission 185452) | Groundwater microbial communities from aquifer in Utah, USA - Crystal Geyser 4/10/14 0.2 um filter (SPAdes) (version 3) | ecosystem: Environmental > Aquatic > Deep subsurface >... | reverse complement strand
CCCACTGGTTTTTTTCAATTCCGTAAAAAAGCGGTGGGGGTGAGATTCGAACTCACGAGAGTCTTGCGACCCTACCGCATTTCGAGTGCGGCCCATTCAACCGGGCTCTGGCACCCCACCCTTCGCAATTAAGAATAATAATCAGGACTGCTTTTAAAAATAGCACCTTTTGGCTTATTTTTCAAGTGAAACCTCCCCGGCCCTAAAGGCCGGAGCTTCCTTTGACCCTGAGGCTGAAACCCCGCACCGAAAGCCCTGAAACTTCCACTCAGCCCCACCTTTAAAGGCGGGGCTTTCTGGTGCTGGGGCAGAATTAAACTATTCAATCGTTGATAGCTTTGGTTTTTTTTAAAAGACTAATCCCGTTTTTAATAAAAAAGGGTCTAAAAACAAAGCTTTTATACAAAGGATAGGCTTTCAATAAAAGATAAACAGCATTAGAAAACCAAAGTTTTCTGAATTTTTCTATATCTAAATAAATATCAGAGCCATCACCAATAGCTTTAAATTTTCTTTTCTTGAAATCTTCAAAAACGCGGCGAGTCAAGGCTGTTCTTTTGAATTCTTTCATAAATTTTTCCTTCCATAATTCGTCATAATTCAATCCTTTAATTATAGATTCCGCCGCAAAATATCCAGACCAAACCGCATACCTCATACCAAATCTGAAAAGCTCGTCTTGAAACCCCGCCGCCTCCCCTACTAGAAGAGAACTGCCTCTAACCGCTGACTTTGGAATATCAAAGCTTCTTAAAGAACCGAATTCATATAAAAAGTTTTCTTCCTTTATTTCACTTACGAGATATTTCTCCTTAAGTTTCGTCAAACTCCCCTTCAAGCTAAAGCTTTCACCGTTAAACTGCCTGCTTATCTTAACTGTTGCAGTACTTTCTGTATGGGGAAAAAAATAGCCGTAACCAATGCTGGGCGTATATTCTGAACCAAAAAAAACTTTTACTTTTTGGGGATTGAAATTACCTTTATAAACTCTGCCATACCCCACCGTAATTGGTTTTCCAAATCCCGTAGCAATAATATCAAAATCAGAGCTTTTTGTGTCTGCCGGAGAACTTGTTATTATCTTTACCCCCACGGCTTCAGCTTGCCTGGCAAGGTCCTTTTCAAAAGAATTTTCTCCGCCCCTCAAAACTGTATAACCAACCGGCATGCTTCTGCCGTAAATTTTAACCTTTTGATTCGGCAAATAAATTTCAACTTCTTCAATTTTATTAAGCCAGTTTATTTTTATATTGCACTTTTCCAATTCTTCGATAACATCTTCTTTGATAAACCAATTCGGTAAAAGTTGGGGATTTTCTTTGTAATGGCCGCCGACACTAGGAAATTTTTCGTGAACCACAACTTCATAACCTGCTTTTGCCAGATTTATTGCCGTAGTCAAACCAGCAACGCCGGCTCCAGCGATTTTAATAGTGTCTTTAATGTTAGGCATAAATTCTTAAAATCTTATCAAATTTTTAACTTAAAAACAAACTTAAAAAAATAAGCCTAAGGGTAAAACCCTAAGGCCTTTAATAGGATCTCGCCTCTAATATTTGTTACTCCGGAGATCCTTCGATAAAGTTCATCTCTTCGACATTCAAATCTGTATCGAAACTGAACTCGCCCCAAAGCACTTCCCCGCGTAAAACCTTCGGCAGCCAATGTGTCGCATCAGACCACATAGAATCAAATGGAACTTCCGATATCTTAAACCATTTCGGAACGATTTCTCTTGATTCCGACAAAATGCCACTCCAATTATTCGCAATAAACACACAAACTCGCTGATTCCACTCTTTTGGATTATCAACATACGGAAAATAAAAATCTAATGTAGCAACGCGTCTCAAATCAGAAAGTTCAACTCCAATTTCTTCTCTTGCCTCTCTTAAGGCTGCTTCTTTAAGATCCTTATCTTGTTCTTCAATCTTACCGCCTATTCCGACCCATTTACCCTGGCCAAACCCTCCTTCTTTTTTATAGCCTAGTAAAACTTCATCTCCCTGAATCAGAAAACATAAAGTCCGTTGCTCTGGTGGAGTCTGCAATGTTTCTTTGTATGCTTTTAGCGTTATCCTCTCTTTCATAATATCGCGCCTCCTTGTATATTTATTTATACCATAACGCGATACCTTGTAAAACTAATATAGATTATATATTGATTGTTGTTATTATATTTAAGCCTGCCCCCAGCTTTGCTGGGGGCAGGCAGCTTCCAAATACTTTTAAAACTTTATTTTCGCGGCAGAATACCCTCCGGCGTCACGTCGGAGGGGTGAAGCCGCAGAAAGAACTTGCCCGAAGGGATACCCCGCCCCTCCGTGGGCGGGGTAGTTCCATTAAGCTTTATTTCTCCTCAAGAATTTTTTCACAAACCGGATAATAATAATCGCTGGAAACCAAATAACTGCATAAACAATAATCCAAATTGCTAAATATGAAAAACTCTTTAAAGAACCCAAAAGACTTCTCCAAGCTTGTTTTAAAACATACTCTGGCCGCCACTTTTCCGTCGGTGGAATTGGCAACAAATCTTCTGAAAGAGCAAGGTTAACAGTGATAGTCGCCATTTCAGCACTTCCTTCTAGATATTGCATTCTCCCTTTTATTTGTTCAATCTGGCCTCGAGTACTTGTAAGTTGATTCTGGACAGATAAGATATCGGAAATGCTTCCTGACTTTTCCATTAACTTAAGGAGTTGAGCTTCGGTTGCCTCTAAGTTTCTCAATCTTGATTGTAAATCTGTATACTCCTCGGTTATGTCCTGACCACTAGTAGATTCATGAGTAACCTTTTCAGCTAATCCTCTAAGATAATTTATTGATTCATCGAAGCTGGCAGATGGAACCCTCACGACAATACTGCCGCTTGGAACATCTTGAAACTTAGTTACATCACTAGACACAACCCAACCACCTCTGCCCTCGACATATTGAACTATATTGTTCACAACGCCAGAAATATCTTTCACTACCATCTGAAGTTTTCCTGTTCTTACAACCAACCTATTTGCACTACTTCCCAGATTATTTTGTTCTGAACTTTTATCTTGATCTCCCAACCCATATGAATCTGAAGGCAGTTCAACGTAAGACCCCGATGGAATTTTAGCTTTATTACGAGCACTATTAACACTTACGAGAAGTGTGCTTAAAATAAGCAAAACGACTATAACTATAGTTCCGCCTACAAGTATTTTCTTTAGCATAAAAGCTGTTTGAACTTTCCTATTTAAAACAGATAGAAAATCGACCTTTGTCTAATCTTACTACAAAAACTAAATTGCAAAAAGATTTCTACACACGCCTGCCCCCAGCGAAGCTGGGGGCAGGCGATATAGTTTCTTGCGAATTTACCCCGAACCGCGAGAGTGCTCCCGCCCGTTAGAACGAGGATGAATCAAATTCTTTCGGCTCGCGGCGAGAAATACTCTAATGCCGCAGGACTTAAGCCCGTGGTGCGGGGTTTACTGCAACCGTTTCGCCAATTCTTCAGGTATTTGTATTATCTCTCTAAATAAAATATGTCTACTTAACTCCTCATCAGCCGATAGCGCATAAATCGGCTTGCCTAGAGCAACGGCATAGCCGATTTCGAGCGTAGTGCTGCAGCCAGAATAGCCGTCTTTGTTATAAACAAAAACAACGTCGGCCATTTTGATTTTGTAAAAATGATCGTGGGTTAAACCAAGAATCACAAATTTTTTGTAATCATCTGATAATCTCGCCCACTCGTCTTGTCCCTGATGCAAATATGGTTCGTAAACAACGGCACCCAACTCTTTGAGCTTTTTTGTGAACTCTCTAATTTCCGGCTTAAAACGCCTACTGCCACAAATAACAACCGATTTCATAAATTGCTAAAGTTTATTCGCAACTTAATTGTATGTAATAAACTTGTTTTTAACTTTAGTTATCTCAACAGGATCTTCTAATAGTTGTCCTTTATGTAATTTGTACAAAAGAGGAATTACTCCGCAATCTTGGCATTTCCCCCAACCGCATTTTCTTCTGTTTTCTTTTGATAGTTTCCTGCAAAGAGCAATTTCTCTATCAAATACTTCTTTTTTAATAATATTTTTCTTCAAACCCGTTTTACAAGTTAACTTATTTTTCTTTTCCATATTCTCTTAAGGAACTTAAAAGCAATTTTAGTTATTTTTTTATAAATGTATAATGGTAACGCGGCTACTGCGTTCGACACGGTAGATTTAACAGACTACTCCATTGCGCTACTTTCTACCCGGCTTGGTAGGGGTGCTTAAATAAGTGTAGAGTCCCTGAAATAAAGCTTCTGCTTCTTTGTTAACCCTATCTCCAATAAGAACAGAATAGTCTAAACCGCCTTGGGAACATACTGCCTTCATTGTTCCATTAAGATACGTCTGCGCTTCTTGTTCGTTAGTGATATAAAAAGCTTCTGTTAGCGCTGAAACTAAATGATTATAAACAGTCATTCCGTAACCGCCGTTATCATATCCTTCGTCTGGCAACTGCAATGCTTTAATAAGACTATTATGTAGAGCAATCGCTAATGGTTTGTCCTGATTTTCATTGTAAATCACCATTGTTCCATCGTGAGTAGCGTCAACATTTCCATTATGATGAACAGAAATTAAGGCATCGCATTTTCTTCCAGTTAATGCTTTACATTGTGTTACTGCCCAATCCACCCTTTCTTTCCTGCCCGAAATCGTTTCATCACATACTCGAGTTAAAACAACTTTTCCCCCCGCTTCCTCTATTTTTGTCTTTAAAGTATATACTACTGCTAAATTCACGTCTTTTTCTTTAACTATCCCGGCATTACCGCTATTTGGAGGATAGGTTGCGCCGAGTTCCGTTCCGCCGTGCCCGGCATCGAGAGCTATAACTTTACCCGCAAAAGGACTTTCCTGGGCGGAAATGTTCTTTATTATTACGAAACTGCTTGCCAAAAATACTACAAATAATAATCCAAATTTAATATTTTTCATATTCAAATATTTTAGTGCCCAATATATTTCGACCTTTTGATTCGTGATGAACTTCGTGAACTCCTTAGTAGCTAATTGAAACCAACTCAAAGATGAACCTTCTTCGCTATTTGTTTCTTTTATTTTACCTTTTTCAACCATAGCTCACAAGAAAAACAAAAAGCGGTTTGAGGTCATCTCGCCGCTTTAATTTTGCTTTCCCTTTAGAAAAATGAATGAACCGGCCTGCTGTACCATCGTCTGATATCACTATCGAGACATTCCAGAATCATTTCTTTTCCGGGTTCAAGTTCAACAATTCTGCATCTACTAAAATGAAGCGGTTCCTCGTCTCTAAAAACAAATCTTTCGCCTTTTTCATTTGCCTTACCAAAGCGGTATGTAGAAATATCAGTCATTACCACAAAGGCTTGCCCGGGAATTTCCGATTCTTCTGCTTGGATAGACTGAAGACCTCTCACGGAAATAAGATTTTGAGCTTGCATCTTCCGCCCTCCTTATCCCTCCTGAATCCTGAATATTAATATTCTAACAAATTAATACGTAAAATCAAGTCCTTTTTTTTCGCGGCATTAGTATCTTATCCAATTACTGGACAAAACACACTCTCGCTAAAAACAAAAATCCGACCACAAAGAATCGGATTTTTGTTTTGAATTCTGAAAGGTTTTCAAAAAATCTATTAGGAAAGATGCTTTGAAACAAGCTTTGTCATCTCAAACATATTAACAACTTTCTTGCCGCCAAACACTTTTTTCAAGTTCTCATCGGCATTGATATTGCGCTTATTCTTTTTATCTTGGAGGCCGTGTTTTTTGATGTATGCCCAGAGTTTTTTGACTACTTCTGACCTCGGCATTGGTCCTTTGCCAACTACCGCAGCTAACTCGGAGCTGATAGCCATTGGTCTCATAAACGCAGATTTAGCTTTTGCCATAAAATTATTTTGATTTTAAGACCCTTGCTTTAAGACCTTTATTAAAGTAAGTATACCATATATTTTAAGAGCTACAAATTTAGTGGAACGTACGAAATTATTCATAATTTCTACGTTCCTACAACGTAAAAAACTCCGATTTTGTACGTTGTGGACCCGAGGAGATTCGAACTCCTGATTCGTCTATGCCATAGACGTGTGTTGCCACTATACCACGGGCCCTAATTAATTTACCCAACTGGATGTCGCTATGCCCTCGAGAGGAATCGAACCCCTATCTGCTCGTTAGGAGTGAGCGGCTCTGTCCGTTGAGCTACGAGGGCCAAAACGAGAAGATTCTTTCTGGGATTCTGACTTCACCATATTAACAAAATTTTGGTTTGTTTGCAATAAAATTTATGATAAAATGAGCTATAACAAAAGTAAAAATAAACCTATGAATGAACAAACATCAATCACCGAAACAATTAAAAAGGTTTTGCCGGCTGTGGTTAGTATAAACATTTCAAAAAATGTAACTGTGTTCGAAAACGCTATCGGGCCTTATGCCAATGGCTTTGAGGAATTTTTTGTAATTCCAAGAAAGAAGAAAAAAATAAAAGTCGGCGGCGGTTCTGGTTTTGTTGTCGGCTCTTCCGGTATCGTTTTGACAAACCGTCATGTCCTTGAAGATCCGGGCGCAGAATATTTAGTGATGCTGAATGACGACAGAAAATTCCCTGTTCAGGTTTTGGCAAAAGATCCAATAAACGATGTAACTATTTTAAGGATTCCTGCAGAAAATTTACCTGTTATTGAGCTTGGCGATTCTTCGGGTCTTGAGCTTGGTCAAACTGCCATTGCTTTTGGAAATGCTCTCGGGACTTTTAAAGACACTGTTTCTGTTGGAGTGGTGTCGGGTTTATCCAGAGAAATTATGGCTGGTTCCGCTATTTCTGGAGAAATTACAAGACTACGAGGTTTAATCCAAACAGACGCGGCTATTAATCCGGGAAACTCGGGCGGTCCGCTAATTGATATAAATGGCAGAGCTATCGGCATTAACGCCGCTATGGTTTTTGGCGCGCAAAGCATTGGTTTTGCCTTGCCGATAAACGCGGCTAAAAAGGATTTGGAAGACTTAAAAAATTTTGGCAAAATCCGCCAGCCGTTTTTGGGATTAAGATATATTTTAGTAAATAGAGATTTTCAAGAAAAAAACAGCCTGCCGGTTGATTACGGCGCCCTAGTTGTTTCGGAGCCCATCCCTGATGGTTTTGCAGTAATTCCCGGCGGCCCAGCAGAAAGAGCTGGTCTCCAAGAATTTGATTTAATCCTTGAATGCCAAAATGAAAAAATTTCGATGGAGAATACTCTACAGGATATTTTGCAAAAATTTGAAATTGGCCAAAATATAAATTTGAAAGTGCTAAGAAAAAGAAAAGAGCAAATACTAAATGTAATCCTCGGAGAAAAAAGATAAATGCTGTCATTTTCAATAATAAATTACGGCTTCGGCGCTTCTGTTATATGGTTGTATGCTTTTCGACTTTATAAAAGCTATAAAAGGAAAAGGTTGCCGCAGTTTAAGTATGCTTTTCTCGCCACTCTCTCAATAGGACTGGGGCTTTCTAGCTATTTCATTTTCCCTTTCTTTTGGCCGAAAAATTCTTTTTTGATGGGAATCGGGTATGTGATGGGACAGATATTTGTTGCTTTGGGGTTTGTAGCAACAGCAAAGGCTCTTGCCAGTCTTGTGTCAGCTAAAAATACCTTACTAAAATTTGCGCCTTTTCTTATTCTTACAGCTGGCGCGATAGTTACAGCAATTCATATCGTTTATTTTGGTTATCCTTGGCTAGATGATAATGGTTTGATCCACTGGAACCAGCACACAGTGACAAAAATTGCTGTTTTCATATTAAACGCCTTTATTGAAGTACCAATAGGGATAGCTTTTGTTTTGAAAAGTCCCGCAGAGCTAAAACTCAAGCTAAAAAGCATTGTTTTTGGGCTTGCTTTTATCTTATGCGGCACAGGAGGAGTATTGGTTGTAGTCTTTGATAATTCTCCTTCGCTTTTTCTTTTCTACTCAATATATTTTGCTGGTTTCCTGTCATTCTTAATAACATTGTTAGTACCAGACTAGTGTTAATGTAAAAGTCTATTCAAAAACGCAGCCCGTTAAACAGGGCTGCGTTTTTGATACGTAATAAACCTAAGTAATATCGAATATTTCAGGATTGACCAGTTGTTTGTAATCGGCAGACTTCATCGCTATCGAAAAACTTCTATCTCCGGCATTAAAAATTATCTTCTCACTTTCAAAAAGTTTTGGGTCAGAAATAACCCTTAAATTAAAGAGATTGCCAAAAGGCGGAACCGCCCCCGGCTCTACTCCTCTGGTTATAGATAACACCTCTTGTTCTGCAGCGAATCTTGTTTCTTTTGCGTTTAAAATATTTTTTACTTTTTTGTTATCAAACTTCAAATCACCAGGGAAAACCAGCATTACAAATTCTTCACCGCCACCACCACTTTTCTTTACCTTAATAACCATTGCCTTAGCTCCCTGTTTCAGAGAATACTCCGGCCTAACTCTCGCCGCTTCTTCACTCGTTCTCACCGGTTCGTGCTCAAAACTCTCAAACCAAAAGTTATTTTCTTCTAAAAGGTTTTGAATTTTCCCAACAACTCTGTGATAATCCATAAAATAATTCTAGCACAAAAAGAACCAGAGAATTCACATCTCGGGTTTGAATGAGTTTTTTATTTAGAAATAAAGCCATATTAATCAAACAATCCTCATCATCGAACCTTCTCTGCCTTTTTGGTCAACGATGATTAGAGTATGAAAACTTTGAAATAGAATTGTGTCTTTTGGCAAATTTTCCTCGAATAGCTGTTTAAGGTAATTGTACTCTAAATTTTTAGCAATTTTCTCTTTTTTTACTAGCTTTTGGGTATATGCGTCGATTACAAAAGTCGGTCTATCTAAAGCGTAAAGCAATATAGTGTCTGCTGTTTCCGGGCCAATGCCGTATAAGCCAAGTAGTTTTTCCCTGGCTACGTTTAATTTCTCCTTCATAAAACCTGTTAAGTTTCCATAATTATTAACAATGAAAGAGGCTAAAGAAAAAAGGCGTTTTGGTTTTGACTGATAAAATCCCGCCGGTCTTATTAATTCTGTAAACGCATTAAGCTTTTTTAATCTTTCGGTAAATCCCCGCCCTTTAGGGCGGCTGGGTTTCCCGAAAAAGTTCGGATTCGCCGAAGTTTTCTTCGCCTTCGGCGAATAAAAACAGGATTCCAAAGGGGTGCCCCCTTTGGTCGCAGGGCGGGGATCGGAAAGCCCCGCCCGAGAAATATAATTTAATATCTTTTTCATTTTATTTATTTTGCGGCAGAATACCCTGCGGTCTTGCCGCAGGGATGAAGCCGCAAAAGAACTTGTCCCGTTCGCAACGGGATACCCCGCAGCTTGCTGCGGGGAGGGGTTCAATTCTTTATCTGATAAATTTTAGTCTGATCTTGTTGATAAAATAAAAGATAGTTTTTAGCGAAAAAAGTCTCGTTTGCAGAGTAATTAGATTTTTCACTAGGTCCAATTACAACATAATCAACTCTATATTGTTTTAACAAATTTTTTGTATCTTTACCACCATAAAACATAGTCCTTACGTCTTTTTCCCTAGAGCCATAATCTATACCATAAGTCCAGAGCCAGCCTCTGTATCCCATTAATATTTGTCTTCCTGTCAAAGCTGGAATTGGGTGGTTATGTTGGTCGGACGTTAAGAATATAGCATTTGACGGAGCTTTCTTTTTCACGAATTCAGCAAGCTTTATGTCATCTTTGCTGAAAAGTTGATAACCCGAATGTAAATAAAGATGTAGCAAATCAAGAAAAGAAGAAAATATTAAAAATGGAAAAATTAGAAAAATTAGTATTTTTGCCAAGAAATTTTTATTCCAGATTTTTACTAAGAAATTAGCAATTAGAATTGTGTTTAACAAAAACCAATAAGTCATTATCTTAATATTGTCATAGTCGTGAGGTTGAAAAATAATTATATTAGCCAAAATAAAAAGAGTAGAAAAGCAAAGATAGATTTTTTTGAGATTCTTTGGAGCTAGAAAGAAAGCAGGTAGAATCAATATTAAATAGAGCCCGAGATTTCTCAGCCAGAATGATAATCCATTTTCTTTCTTTGCCATCCAAAAAAGTAGGATTCTTGGATGATAATTACTTGGAAAAAACAACATCAACACTTGCCACGTTCCTAAAACCGCAATTGGTCCAAAAAATGATAATAATTTTGTAAAGACAGTTTTTTTATTTTTTTCTTTCTGAAAAATTATCAAAGAAAAAACAACTACACAGATAGATATTAAAGAATGGAGATGAATAGTTGGCAGGGTTGAGGCAATAATTCCAGCTGCCAATAAGAACTTATTATTTTTTTTATCTAAGGCAATAAGAACTAAAGATAAAATCAATATTCCCAGGGGAAATCCCATTGCCATGCTTCTTTGAGGGAGCAAAAGCGCGTTAAGGAAGGCAGTCCAGTGAATATTGTATTTATCAATATTGGTATATTCGATGCGTGAATTTTTTAGAAAATTAATAATCTCAGAAAAGCCCTGAAGATTTTTTATATCTTGGAAGAAATAATTGAAGCCAAAACCTCCGCCTAACAGATAAAGAATAATGGCTAAAATTGCAATACTCTCTTTTTTTGAGATTCTGAACGCAAAATAATAAAGGATTACAATTAATAATATGGAAAAAATAAAGCCGGGAAGTATCATCGCGGAAATCCGGTCAGCTCCTATTTTCATTAATAAAGCCGACAAAAAATCCATCATAAATGTATAAGAGAATTTTCTGCCAACAAATAACGGATGTTCCAATGAAATCTTATCAGATGAAAGAAAGTGGGAAACATAAGCGTTATGAGCTCCCCAGTCTCCCCAAACACCGGCAGTTCCAATGGTATATATGTTTTGGTTGTTATCTAAATAAAATACTTTTGGCCACAGACTACCAAAGAACAAAAAAGCCACAATGAAAATTAGGAAAAATAGATTTAGCTTTCCGGCAAAGATTCTCTCTCGAAAATTTCCGATATCATCTTTTAATTCACTAATAATTCTTTTGCGATAGAAAAAACAAAAAATAGCACTGGTAAGAAACGATAGAAAGAATACCAATAAGATGGTAATTTTAGTAAAACCAAAAAAGAGAGAGAATATGAAAGAAAAAATAGTAAGAAAAACAGAACCCAGCATTATTCCCCAAGCTGTTTTTTCTTCCAAAATTAACTCAACCCTCAAGAGATAAACTAAAATAACGCCAAAGATTCCTGAAAAAATAAAAAATATAAACGCGGGAAAGCTAAACGGCATAATCTTAAATTATTGCAAAAAATGCATAATTCTTAAAATTATTGCAAAAAATGCATAATTCAAGAAATTATAGCAATATTGCATAATTTTAAAAATTATAGCAGAAATTGAAAAAATTTGAAGATCTGCTATAATATAAGAACCTCCTTGCTTCGCTCGGAGAACCTTGATTCTCGCTAACATTCGAATTAAGAACCTCCTTGCTTCGCTCGGAGAACCTTGATTCTCGCTAACATTCGAATTAAGAACCTCCTTGCTTCGCTCGGAGAACCTTGTTTCAAATTTTTCACTTGAAATAACATTGTATGCCAATTCCTAATTCTATTTTAAAATTTCTAGAAAAGAATGGCGTAAGATATGACACAATAGATCATCGTACTGTGTATACTGCGTATGATAAGGCAGCCACTTTAAAGGTAAGACCTAATATCATTGGCAAAACCTTGGTTCTAAAAGTAGATAATGATTTGACGCTTGTTATGATTTCAGGAAATAAAAATCTAGATAAAAATAAATTAAAAAAGGCAATAAATACGTGGCGGAAAAAAACTGGACAAAAGTTAGTAAAAAAGATAGATTTTGTTTCAGAGAGATTGATAAAAAATAAATTTAAAGGAGTAAAATTAGGAACATTGCCTCCTTTTGGAAATTTGTGGGGGATGCCGACATTTATTGATAAGTCTTTATTTGCGCATAAGAAAATTTTTATTAACTCTGGTGATTACGAATTGTCGCTGAAAATAAACTCCAGTATTCTTAAAAAATTAATTCCAGATTTAATCGTTGGCCAGCTGTCCAAGCCTAAATGACATATTACAGCTTTTTCCTTAAATATTATAGAAAAGCCGCCGAAAAGATGTGTGCAGATTGCAAAGATTTTATTGCAAAAGGGTCTAAGATTCTGGATTTGGGTTGCGGTTCTGGTGTGATTGGTAAATACTTTCAAGATTTTTTTCAAGCAGAAGTGATCGGGGTAGATATAGAAGACAAAAGAGTTGAAAATATACCATTCAAGATTATTGACGGGGTTAATCTTCCTTTCGCCGATAATTCCTTCGACACGGTTTTAATTGCCTATGTTTTACATCACGCATCAGATCCTATGTCACTGTTAAGAGAAGCAAAGAGGGTAACCCGGAAAAATATTATTATCTACGAAGATTTGCCCGAAGGTTTTTTCGGCAGAATCCTATGCGGATTTCATGGGATAACTTTCAACATTTTCCTTCAGAAAAAGAAGCAAAAGCACCACTTTAAAAAGGTAGAAGAATGGGAGGAAATTTTTGCTAACCTTGGGCTAAAGAATTTTTTTTCAAAGAAAATTGTGGCAAACTATACTATTGCTTATATTGCTTATCCAGTAAAAAGATTTTTCTTTGTTTTAGAGAAAAAATAGAAATCTGGGCGTGTGGCTTCCTCCTTCGCCCTCATTACATTCGGGCTTCGGACGGACAAGCATACAGAATTTCAAGGTATGCTCGCCCATCGAAGCTCTGATGTAAATCAGAGCGAAGTTGGGGCGTGTGGCTCAGTGGTAGAGCGCGTTCCTGATAAGAACGAGGTCGAAGGTCCGATTCCTTCCACGCCCACTACTTTGCTAAATCTTCGTAGTGCGAAGCACATAATTTTGGTTATTTGCGGAAGGCTTTGCCCTCCGAAGTTTTACTATAGTAGGGCTTCGTCCTCCGTAGCCTTGGCGAAGGAGGGCCCGTAGTTTAGTGGTAGAACGCCTCATTTGGCCCGATTAATAAATTTTAAAATGTTCTTCGTTTAAAGTTTCTTAATCGAGGATCCGCGATATATTTTGGTGGGCCGATAGTTCAGAGGAAGAATACCTCATTTGCAATGAGGAGATCGTGGGTTCGAGTCCCACTCGGTCCACATTAGACGATTTGTTTCGCCCTCGCCCCTCGCTTCGCTCGGGGCTCGGGCTTCGTCGGGCAGAAAATAAAGGTAATTCCAGGGCTTTTTGAAATCCACAAAAAGCCACTGGTCAAAAATTCGGCGGTTCGAGCCGATTTTTTTGAGGAAATTTTTCATCTCGGAAAAATTATCAGACAAAGCGAAATTTTTGGCTTGGTTAGCTTCAATTATCCAGTTTCTCGTGAGTTCGAGCCAATAATTGCCTTTTCGCTCAAAATCGCTTAATTTTTCTTCCAAAGTTTTCTTTTCACTCATTAAATAGTTTTTCTTCAATTGAAATTCCGGCAGTTCCAAGTCGCCTTCAAGGTATGCGTCCATCAGGCGATTTATTTTTGTTTTTACTTTTTCCAACTCCGTTTTAAGATTTTGAGCGAAAAGGTCTGACGAGCGTCGGGCTTCCGTGCTCTCGTTTTCCAATTTTGCCAAAAACTTTTCCCGCCACTCGTCGGGCAAAGAAACTTTTTGACAAGTTTCTTTTATTTGTTCGGCAAAATTTTCTTCCCGCAAAAAGCGAGTTTGGGAGCATTTTTGCGTTTTGCTCTTGAAGGTGCAATGGTAGTAGTGATATTTTTTGCCGCTCTTTTTGATTTTTCTTTCGGCGGTTATGGTGTACCCGCACTCGCCGCAAGCCGCAAAATTAAGGAATCGAAAGTTTTTCGGTTCTCGCTTTTTGCGGGGTTTGCCGTTTGAGATTAAAGCTTCTTGGATTTTGTCAAAAAGTTTCTTTGGAATCATTGACTTATGACTGCCTTGATGTAATTCCCCGCGATAGAGAAAGTGTCCATAGTAAAAAGGATTTTTCAAAATTCCTTGAATTGTAGAAAGATGTAATAGTTTTCCGTCTTTGCCAACCAAGCCAAGAGAAAACATTTTGCTTTGAATTTTCGTTAAAGTGTATTCGCCGGTGGCAAAAGCCATTAAAACCTCTTTTACTTTACGAAATGTCTTTTTGTCTGGCTCAATAGTTCTTAATCTCGGCTCGTTGAAATATCCGAGCGGGGCTTTTGCCGAAAGTTCGCCCCGCCTGATTTTTTGCCTGATGCTTCGTAAAATGTTTTCTCTTAAATTGTCGGTATAATATTTCGCTTGTCCAAAAGCGACAGAAAGTATAAATTTTCCCTGCGGCGTTGGCTCAAACCAAAATGTGGGGAATTTTAGCGAGGTAATTTTTCCAGTATCTACAAGATAAATAATTCGTCCGCCATCAATACTATTTCTCGCAAGGCGGTCGGGGTTCCACGCTAAAATTCCTGAACCGTTGCCTTTTTCAATTTCCGACATCATAAAATTAAAAACTTCTCGGCCCGGCTCTTTAGCGGTTTTGCTTTCATAGTATTCTTTAACCACAAAAAGATTGTTTTGTTTGGCAAACTCTCTCAACTCGGCGAGCTGGGCCTCAATGGACAAAATTTGCCTTTCTTCGTCCTCGCTTGATTTGCGACAATAGATGAAGTATTTAATCATAGTTTTTAGAAGTTTTTAATTTTATATTGCACCGGCAATTTTAAAAATTTCGTTTTTATTACCTTTATTTTCTGCAAGCCTTAGCCCGAGCCCCGAGCGAAGCGAGGGGCGAGGGCGAAAGAAATCGTCTAATGTGGTATTTGTTAGAAAAAGTTAGAACCCATTTTCAAGAAAATCCCGACGCCGATTTCTAGAATTTGTGCTCGGGCGGGCAAAAAGGAAGGGGGTTGGGGGGAAGGAATTTTTGCCCGTCCTCGTTTTTCCGCCGCCACAATTTTTCGTATTTCGCTTTGCGAAAAACGCCGTTCGCCCTTTACTATTTTCATTTTTTAGTATAACATTGTAATAGGAGAAAAGAGATATTACTCATACTTTAATTCTACTACCACGATATTAGTATGTCAACCATTACCAAAAATTTAAGAAAATTAAGGAGGGTCAAAGGATTTTCCCAAGAAAGATTGGCAAGATTGGCCGATGTCGCCAATAACACAATTATCAAAATTGAAGCTGGCAAAAACCAGAATCCAACGCTTGATACGCTCAAGAAGATTGCCAAAGCTCTTGAGGTGAGTATTGATGAGTTGATAAATTAATTTTATGTTGGTAAAACACAATAAAAATTCAAAAGGTTTTATCCAAATCCCAATACTTATCGCGATTATTATAAGTGTTTTAATTGTTGGTACTGGAGGATATTTTGGAGTAAGGCAATATCAAAGTTATCAAGCCAAAAAAATTGAAAAAGAAAAAGTAGCGATAGAACAAAAACAAAAGGAAGATAAAGAGACGAAAGCACAAGAGGACGCTAAGGCAGCGGAGGTAGAAAAGTTGAGGCACGAAGTGGAAGAACTTAAAAAATCACAAGCAAAAATAGAAAACACTAAGCCGCCAGTTACTCCCGAAATCAAAAAAACATTTTCAACCGCACAGATTGTTTCTCAAAACAAAAAATTTATCGTTAATATTATTTGCCAAACCGGAGACGGAAGCGTTTATGGGTCGGGAGTTGTTATTGAGAGAAGTCAGAACGGTCTTATTATTTTGACGAATTATCATGTTACAAAATATGCTAAAACGCCGCCTGCGGGAGTTCCGCCATGTATTGTTGTTGGGAGTGGAGCTGGCTTAGGCGAATCTAATGAGTTTTACTATGGCCAACCAATTTACTATCCAAACGTTGCCTCTCAAGACACGATGAGTTAATTGATTTTTCATTCATTGAGATTAAAGATCCTATACCGAGTGAAACAATGTATTATGATGAAACTACTGGTAAATATACAACGCAAAAATCTACACCAGAAACAACCCTGTTATCTACTTACATTTTTCCGAAAATCTGCTCCCAAAATTTACTAAAATTAGGTGAAGAAATCATTATCCTAGGTTATCCTACAATTGGCGGAGATTCTATTTTGCAGGGAGTTCCAAATACTCGTTTAATTGCAACCGAAGGAATTATTAGTAATACTGTATCTAGTTTTGATAATTATTTTGTCAGCTCGGCGAAAATTGAGCAGGGAAATTCAGGAGGAGGAGCATTTTTGAAATCTGGAAATTGTCTTGCTGGTATGCCAACATATGTGCAGGTTGGTGCAATTGAAAGCTTGGGAAGATTAATCAATCTGCCGAAGTTAAAAGAAACATATCTTTCAAAAATTTTTTATAATTTATGAACAGACCAAAAAATGATTACGAATATGAGATAATTAATCAAATTCTTCTTGCAGAATTATGTTTTGATATTTGTAAATTAGTACCGATTATAGACGGCCTAGTATCACATTTCTTTCCTTATTTTTATAATCTAAATTATTCAACGGGAATTATTGCTCTGAATAATTTATTACTCTCTAAAAATCCAAACGAAATATCGCTCCTTAATTTTCTAGAAAAATATGAAAATCAGTTTGACCAAAAAGAAAAATCGAAGGTTACTAATTTTAAGCAACAAATTGGGGAGTTATCACAAAAATTAAAAAATATCTTGCCATTTAATCTTCGCCATAAGGTTGCGGCCCATCGCGACGAGAAATTTAGACATTATGATTTTTGTTGTGCGTATTTGTCGCCCGATTATTTAAAAGAATACTTTTCTTTGAATATAAGTCTCAAAAGGATATTTTGTGATTTTTCTAATTTTTCTTTTACTGATTTTCCTAATAGTCGTATTATTGAACAAGTGAAAGAGATTTTACCTGTTCTAGATAAACGAACTGTTCAGAGCATACGTTGACAAAAATAACGGCGGCGAGCCAGCTTCGCTGGCACGAAAAATTGTGGCGGTGAAAAAAGAAGCGGCGAAAAGCGAGGGCGGGCAAAAATTCCTTCCCCCAACCCCCTTCCTTTTTGCCCGCCCGAGCGTAATTTTCAGAAGTCGGCGGCGGGATTTTCTTGAAAATGAGTTCTAACTTTTTCCAATAAACACCACACTTTCGGATATGTCAACCTTTCCGCCTCGTCCCGACTGCGTCGTCGGGACTCGGCGGCCAAATTGAACGGAGTTTTGAAAGAAAAAATCAATTTTTGGTTTTGTAAAATGTGGTTCGAGCCGATATTTTTCCGGTTCTTTGGCAGTTTTGGAAGAACGCGGCGAGCCCCGCGGGCGAGCCGCAGATTACGGGGGCTTGTTTTCGTCCCGAGCTTGTCGAGGGGCGAAAAATGCTGTGCCCGTCCGTAGTTTTCTTTATCCGTCCGAAGCTTTAGCGAAGGAGGAAACGAAGGAGGGTTCGAACTAATTTAAGAATAGTCCACAAAACTACCTCAATAATAAATCGGTTCTTTGCACAAGTTTTGTGTTTTAAAAAATGTAAATTTTGTTATAATATTTATAGTTCTTAGTATTTCATGCGTAAGGAGGCAAAAGATGAACAGTGGTAAGTGTTTGTCAACGACCTGTACCAACGATTTGTGCGGTCTAGTAAGAGTAACTATGCAGGCGGTAGATCTAGGCGCTAAGTGTCTGGCTAGAGAAACCAGACAAAGAGGAACGAATGAAATAGAAGCTACGAGAAGCAGGTGTCTAGCAAGAAGCCTTCGGGCGACAAGGTTGGGCCATGTTGCCAAACGAAACCCGAGACAGCGCCACCTATGACGTACTTAAAAGACCCGAGCATGTCTTAAAAACTGCTCACTTTTGTTTTTGTAAACCCCGTTAGAAGTCAGACACACATAGCTTATTAATAAGGCCTGGCACAAACAAGTAAAAGAGAGTTCAATTAAAGACTTTTGTCTTTCTGACTTCTAACGGGGTAAACACATTCGTACGCAAAGTTATCCACAGATGACATTTTTATTATCTTTCTAGATTAGTATAATGAATTAAGAACCTGCCCTTTGGGCAGAACCTTGTTCCTCGCTACGCTCGGAATAAGACTTAAAAGGTCGAAATCAGAATTACTTTTTTAATAAGTTTTAGTAAAACAGTATATGGCGCCTGACATTTCTTATTTGCAACTTAGTCTTCAGAGTTTTTGGCAATGGCTTTTTGAATTCATACCCAATTTGCTCGGAGCGTTAATTGTTTTTGCGATAGGTTTAATTGTGGCTTCTGTTGTGGGAAAGATTGTTAAAGAGGTACTAGTTCGCGTTGGATTCAATAAGATTTTTGATAAAACTGGCTGGGACGACGCTTTTACCAAAGCAGAACTGAAGTTAAATCCTGCAGAGTTTCTTGGTAAAATCGTAAAGCTGACGCTGATTGTTGTTTTTTTGATGCCTGCGGTAGAGATCCTTCATTTATCTGAATTTGCCGTTTTTTTGAGAGGGGTAATCAGCTACATCCCCCATGTTCTCGTTGCGGCTTTTATGCTGGCAGTAACGGCAATGGTGGCAGAAGTAGTTGAAAAAATTGTTGTTGCATCAGTGGAAAAAACCGGAGTGGGTTATTCGTTGTTGGCTGGAACAGTTGTTAAATGGGCAATTTGGTTTTTCGCAATTTTAGCGATTCTTAGCGAACTGCAAATTTTCAGAGAATTGGTAAATACAATATTTACTGGCCTGGTGGCGGTTTTAGTTCTTGCTTTTGGTCTTTCTTTCGGCTTGGGAGGTAAAGATGTTGCTGCTGAACTTTTGAAAGATTTGAAGGATAAACTCAGAAAAAAATAAATTAACAATTGGGCCTTGTTGTCAAAGGGGGTTTTTATAGAAATCCCCCTTGACAAGGTCTTTTTGTTTTTCTATAATTACAGCAGTATGAGAAAATTAAGAATGATCCTGAATAAAGGAAGCGGTTAATGTCGGCTTTTTTTGTCGTATTTTTATGCCGCTTCCAGATAAGCGGTTTTTGTTTCGCTTCGCTCTTCCTACGAATTACGAATCTAAACTAATTACGAATTTATGAATAAAACGTATTCGTAATTCGATAAAATTCGTAATTGGTAGGAGAAGCGACGAATGAAATGAGGAGCAATAGGAAAGAACATTGACAATTAAATCTAGCTAAATACCCTGTAGTATATTTCAAAAGTTGAAATTTCACTACGGGGCAAGAAATTGCATTTTAAGAGCGGATGGAGGATGCCTTGGGAGATTGAGGCGACGAAGGACGTGGCGTGACTGCGATAAGCCTCGGGGAGGTGTCTAGCAACCTTTGATCCGGGGATGTCCGAATGGGGAAACCCTGCGCAGCAAAACTGCGCAAGCGCTGTTTCGCTGCGCACTGAAAAACCAAAAAACTGAAGAATAAAGAAGTTTCATTGTTTTTCGGTTCTTACGTTTTTTAGTGCGCTGCGAAGCAGCGCGGCGAACCCGCTGAAGTAAAACATTCTAGTAAGCGGAGGAAAAGAAAAAATATGCCGTGTCTCACTTTTGTTCGACACGGAACGTCAAATGCCAAAGCCCAAATGTCAAATCAAATCTAAAATCTAAATGTCAAAACATAATTTGGATTTTGGACTTTAAACTTGATTTGGAATAATTTGGATTTTGAAATTTGGATTTCCGTGGCGAGCGGTAGTGAGACACGGTGATATTCCCTTAGTAGCGGCGAGCGAAGAGGGAAGTAGCCTAAACTTTCCAGCTGCTTCACAGCTGGTTACGAATAATCACGAATTCTGGCGCTTCGCACCTCACTAATTAGTACGATTCGTATAAATTAGCGAGCGAACGAAGTGAGCTAGATTCGCGTAAATTCGTATCCAACTGCGAAGCAGTTGGGAGGGGTTGAAAGTAAATATCGTCGGGAGCCCAGCATATAATTTTATGTGCTGGATTTCTGAGGGAGAACATTTAGGTGAAGCTTCGTTAGTTAAATGACCCTGGAAAGGGCAACCAAAGAGGGTAATAGTCCCGTAGACGAAAACGGCTTTATGCTCCTTGATATTTTACCAGCTGCTTCGCATCTGGCTACGAATAATCACGAATTTTGGCGCTTCGCGCCTCACTAATTAGTACGAATTCGTATAAATTAGCGAGCGAACGAAGTGAGCTAGATTCGCGTAAATTCGTATCCAACTGCGGAGCGGTTGGGGTACTTAAGTACCACGGGAAACGATAATCCTGTGGGAAGCAGGCCAGACTAATTGGCCAAGGCTAAATACTCAATCTCACCGATAGCGAACTAGTACCGTGAGGGAAAGGTGAAAAGTAGGGAGGTGATCCCGGTGAAATAGAACCTGAAACCATCTCGCTCACAAAGAGTCGGAGCTGTCCTACGCTCCTTGCTCCGCAAGGAGCTTCGGAACAGCAGGCCTCGTTATAATGGGGGCTTGCCAGTCCGTAGCTCTTTACGAAGTAAAGAGCGTAGGATGGTGACGGCGTGCTTTTTGCAGAACGAGCCAACGAGTCTCTTTACTTTCTTGTCTAACCCCGCCCTCTATGCTTTATGTTCACGGCGAAAGCCATTGAACCTTGAGAAAAATACTCTTTCTTTTCTCAAATTATAAAATATAGAGCTTAGAGGGCGGGGGGAGGCTTAGTGAAAGCGAGCGTTAACAGCGCGAAATTAAAAGAAAGTAAAAAGGACCCGAAGCCAAAGCGAGCTTGCCATGACCAGGGTGAAGCCCCTTTAAAACGGGGTGGAGGCCCGAACCCGTGAGCTGTGCAATACTCTGGGATGAGTTGTGGTAAGAAGTGAAAAGCTAAACGAGCTTGGTAATAGCTGGTTCTCTCCGAAATAGCTTTCGGGCTAGCCTTTGTCTTGATTTTTTCAGGGGTAGAGCACTAAATGGAATGTTTTGAGTTTTCTCAGACATTCTAATTAAACTCCGAATACTGAAAAAAACGACAAGGAGTTAGACTGTGGGGGCTAAGTTCCATAGTCAAAAGGGAAGCAGCCCAGATCTTCATCTAAGGTCCCTAAACTTCCGCGATTTCGCGGATCTGTATCTCTCTTTATAGAGAGATACCGAGAGCTAAGTGTTTTCTAAGGAAGTAGGTTTCCTCTGATAGTTAGGAGGTTAGCTTAGAAGCAGCTATCCTTTAAAAAGTGCGTAACAGCTTACTAATTAAGGAATCCTGCGCCGAAGATTAACGGGACTAAAGCTCAGTACCGAAGATAAGGGAACGTAACATTTGCTTGCAAATTGTACGTTCGGTAGGAGAGCGTCTCTATTGCAGTGAAGCCCGGCCGTAAGGCATCGGGTGGAGCGATAGGGAGTGAGAATGTTGGCATGAGTAACCACAATGGACGTTAAATCCGTCCACACCGAAAACCCAAGGTTTCCTTGGCAATGACAATCAGCCAAGGGTTAGGCAGGCCTAAGGTATAGCCGAGAGGCGAAGCCGATGGACAGCCGGTTAATATTCCGGCCCCTCTTCATCTAATTCTAAAAGGGGACGAAGTTTAGTAGTTTGAGCAAATTATTGGATTTTTGTCGCCAGCCTGAGATTTTTCAAGGGCTGTCGGGAAGCTCGATTTATCGGGCGAACTCAAATGAGCAAGCTTCCTAGAAAATCCTTTTAGGAATTAATTAGATGATGAGTCTGTACCGCAAACCGACACAGGTGGGTTGGTGTGAATACACCAAGGTGAACGGGTGAAACCTCGTTAAGGAACTAGGCAAAAAAGTGTCCGTAAGTTAGCAATAAGGACTTCCCCTCCTAATTTTGGAGAAAAAATCAATTAAACCGAGAATTATATAATTGGTAGTCTTGGAGTATCTAACTCCAATCCAAAATTAGGAGGGGACGCAGCGAAAGTATCCCTGGCGACTGTTTATCAAAAACACAGGTCCCTGCTAAACTCGCAAGAGGATGTATAGGGGCTGAGGCCTGACCAGTGCTGGAATGTTAAAGATGCCGGTTGTATCGCAAGGTATGGCTGAGTGTTATAAGCTTCCAGTGAACGTCCGCGGTAACCATAACCGTGTTAAAGTAGCGTAACCCCTTGCCAGGTAAGTTCTGGCCCGCATGAAAGGTCTAACGACTTGGGAACTGTCTCAACGAGGAGCCCGGTGAAAATGCAATACCGGTAAAGATGCCGGTTATCTGCGGCTAGACGGAAAGACCCCGAGAGCTTTACTGTAGGGTAGTATTGAGTTTTGAGTTTTGATGCGTAGCGTAGTGGGTAGGCTTTGAAGTTCAGTTTTCGGACTGGATGGAGCCAACAATGAAACACCCATCTTTTAAACTCTCAATTCTAATTTCGTCCCTCATTTTTGTTCCGGAAGCGATACTAATTACTAATTAGCAACGAATTTACTAATATTGTGAATTTGTACATTCGTGTGTCATTTGCAGATTAGTGTCGCATTGGAAGCAAAAGTGAGGGACGGAGGACAGTGCTACTCGGTCAGTTTAAGTGGGGCGCTTGCCTCCTAAAAAGTAACGGAGGCGTTTAAAGGTCGGCTAACTCCGGATGGAAATCGGAGCGGTCGTGTAAAGGCACAAGCCGGCTTAACTGCAAGGCGTATATGCCGCGCAGGGAGGAAACTCGAACTTAGTGAACCGATGGATTTTAGTAGAACATCCAAAGATCATCAGCCAAAAGTTACCTCGGGGATAACAGGCTAGTAGAGCCCGCGAGTCCACATCAACGGCTCTGTTCGGCACCTCGATGTCGGCTCATCTCATCCTGGGGGTGGAGAAGCTCCCAAGGGTTTGGCTGTTCGCCAATTAAAGAGGTACGTGAGCTGGGTTCAAACCGTCGTGAGACAGGTTGGTCCCTATCTACCGCAGACGTGGAGTTTTGAGAGGAGTCGTCCTTAGTACGAGAGGACCAGGACGAACTGACCTCTGGTGTACCAGCTGTTCCGCCAGGAGCATTGCTGGGTAGCTATGTCGGGTTTTGATAAGCGCTGAAAGCATCTAAGCGCGAAGCAGACCTCAAGATTAGAACTCATAGATTCCTCAGAGAACATGAGGTTAATAGGCTGTAGGTGTAAGTCCGGTAACGGATTAAGCCGAGCAGTACTAATAAATCATACTTTTTCTTGTCCCGTATTGAAACTTTGACTTTTCAAAAGGCTAGATTTATTTATAGGTGCTCTGACGGCGTTCCTACGGAGCGCAGCACAGAAGCGAAGCCCTATATAAAAATAAATCGTTATATTAGATTGGAGTTATGTTGTGGCGGCTAGAATATACCGAAGGTATTCAAGGTTCTGCCTGAAGGGCAGGTTCTTATACTGGTGTTGTTCCACCTGTTCCTCCCGCACAACAGCAAAGCTATGTGCGGGGCTCCGCTAACGCTTCGCATTCCGAACCCCGTAACAAAAACGCACGCAAAAATTTGTAGATATTGTAAGAGGCCTATACTGAGAGTGCTCCACCTGTTCCCATACCGAACACAGAAGTGAAATCTCTCAAGGCCGATGATAGTGGGTTTTTCCCGCGAAAGTAGGTAGGTCTCTTACAATGTTTATAAATAGCGTGTGTTTTTTTGTTTCGAGCAATAGCGAATCAGGCTTCTTACGGCGTAGGTAGTCTTGCCCCGTAGTCCGCCGAAGGCGGATGTACGGGGTGCCACCAGAGCGCCTTTCTGTTGACAGAAGTTAAAAAAATACATATAATATAATATAACTAAGATATCCCCGCAGCTTGCTGCGGTTGGGTAATTCATTAAAAGATCTACAACGTCAAAAAGGAGGGTGGAATGATAACCATAATCAATGAAGATATAACGGGGGTGATTTATGTAGTTATACTTATTGCTCTCGCTATGCTAGCTACGGGAAACTTTATTCGTTCAGCAACTGAAAGCAGGGTGTCATCGAGTCAGAGAACTCTTTGGTGGGTTTATGGACTAATCTTTGCTATCCTCTTTTTTGTTGTTTTTTTGGATCTTTAACAAATAGACAAACAGCATAATTTGATTTGTTCTCACGCGTAGCGCAGATTGCAATATCTGCGCTTTTCTTTTTTAACAAAATTTGCCAATAAAATTTTTCGTTTATATAATAAACAAAGACTATGAAATCTTCCTCGGGTCTTAAAAAAGTCGTTTTGTTAGTCGTTTTAATATCTATTATTTTTGTTTTCAATCGGACCGGTTTCTCAAAAAAGGTAAAGAATCTTTTTTACTTAATATCAGCTCCAATACAGAGGCAGTTGTGGCAGGCAGGAAATAGTGTGTCTGATTTTTTCGAGACAATTTTTGAAATAAAAAATCTGAAAAAAGAAAACGAGGAATTAAAAAGTAAAAACCTTGAGTTATCGGCCGAAAATTCTGTTTTAAAGGAAGTGCAGAAAGATAATGAATCATTAAGACAAGCCTTGGGCGTTGGCTTGGAAAAAGACCTCGAACTTATACTTGTTCATATCACAGGGAAGGACCTTTCTAAAGATTCCATTTTCATTAATAAAGGAAAAAAAGATGGAGTCGAAAAAGGCTTGCCAGTAATCACTTCTCAAAAAGTTCTTGTCGGAAAAGTTGGCGAGGCTTATGATAATTTTTCGGAGGTTATACTGATTTACAATAAGGAAAGTTCTTTTGATGCAAAGATTCAAGACAAAAATGTTTCTGGTTTAATAAAGGGAAAAGGAAATTTACAATTATTATTAGATCTTATTCCATTAGATAAAGAAATTTCTGCTGGAGATATTGTTGTAACCAGCGCTTTGAGCGGGGATTTTCCCGAAGGAATTTTAGTCGGTAAAGTCAAGTCGGTTAAAAAAAACGAATTAGAACCCTTTCAGCAGGCGGAAATTATTCCTTCCTTTGATTTTAAAGAAATAGATCAGTTGTTCATTATTCAGGGAATTAAATGAACCCCGTTAGAAGTCTTGGCAGAAAAAATTTTATTTCGAGCCGCGGCGAGAAACAAGGTTCTTGCTGGAAAAAGGTTCTTATTAAAATTCTTTCTAGACGAGATTACGCGGGGTAATTATGAGCAAGCAAATAATTGCTCCGCCCAACCTTGGACTTCGTCCTCGGTTTCGCGGGGTAATTATAAAAGTAGTTATCTGAAATTGACAAACACGTCATATTAAGACAGACTTCTAACGGGGTGAAAAAAGCGCTAATTTTAATTCTGGTTTTCTATGTTTTCGCTTTAATTCAGAGTAGTTTTTTAGTATTTTTCACTTTTAAAGGAATAGCGCTAAATCTGATTTTAATTTCAGTGATTCTTATAAATATCATTGAAAGCTCTAAGGGCAATTTTGGCATTTTTGCAGCTGTTGCGGGAGGTTTTTTCTTAGATATTTTTTCCGGAAAATACTTTGGGATAAATACGATAATTTTATTATCAGCCTCTATTTTTATAAAGAAGATTTTAAAAAGATATTTCCAAATATCAATCTAGATTGAGAAATTGTTATGAACCCACATCTTAAAAACTTAAAGGTGAGATTTGCGCATCATCAAGAAGTAGAACCTCACGAGGTGCTTCTAGACACACTAGCGCACAGAAAAGAGGCCGAGCTTGGAATCTCGGAAAAAAGATTTGAAGTCCCTCTTTCCCAAAAATCCCTCAAGGGATTTTTCTTCGGATTTTTAATTTTAGGAATTCTGCTTTTCCTTAGAACTTTTCAGCTTGAGATTTTGGATAGAGAAAAATATATTTTGCTGGCAAAAGAGAATCGCTTCAGAGGTTATTACATCAGGGCAGAACGCGGTGTAATATATGATCGTTATATGAATCAGCTTGTTCTCAACAAACCTAGCTTTGATTTGGTTTTAGAGAAAAGAGATTTTCCCGAAAAAGAAGAAGATAAAGAAATAATTCTTGAGATAGTGTCAAAAATTTTAAACAAACCCTTAGAAGACTTGAAAAAACAAATAGACGAGACTAAAGGTTATAAAGTTTTAATTTCCGAGAATGTTTCCCATGAAACACTGATTTTACTTGAAGCGAAAATTAAGGAGCTTTCAGGTTTTACGATTGAAAAAAACACAGTCAGAGACTATAAAGATAGTCAGATTTTCGCCCATATTTTAGGGTATACGGGCAAGATAAGCCCAGAAGAGTTGAAAATTTTTAAAGACCACTCAATTTCAGATTATATTGGAAAAGCAGGCCTTGAGAGATTTTATGAAGAAGTTTTGCGCGGGAAGTCCGGCATATTTCAAGTGGAGAAGGATGCTCGTGGCAATCAAAAATCAGAGCAATTAGTTCAGACCGCTGAATCTGGCAAAAATTTAGTTCTTTATCTCGATAGTAAATTGCAGAAAAAATCTACCGAAGCCCTTGAAAAAAGCCTTAAAAGCATCGAAGCGAAAAAAGGCGTTGTGGTAGCTATGGATCCTAAAACAGGAGGGATTCTCTCTTTAGTTTCTTTGCCAAGCTATGATAATAATATTTTTTCAACAGGATCTTTAGATGAAGAAATTCAAAAGATTTTTCAAGATCCTTTAAACCCGATGTTTAATCGAGTTATTGCCGGAGAATATCTTACAGGTTCGACAATAAAGCCATTAATGGCTTCTGCCATTCTGCAGGAAAAGTTGATTTCTCCTCAAACGCAAATTTATGATAAAGGATTAATTGAAGTTCAGCATGAGTATGATCCAGAAATTACTTATACTTATCGTGATTGGATGCCTCACGGTTGGGTAGATATAAGAAAGGCGATTGCTGTCTCCTGCAACGTTTATTTTTATACTTTAGGCGGCGGTTACGAGGGCCAAGAGGGTTTGGGAGTAGACAGAATCAAGGAATACCTTGGACTTTTTGGCTGGGGACAAAAAACTGGAATTGATTTACCGCAAGAATCAGAAGGTTTTTTGCCTGACCCTATTTGGAAAGAAGAGGTTCTAAAAGAGCCTTGGACCCTAGGAAATACTTATCATCTCTCGATTGGCCAAGGCTATCTTAGAATAACTCCAATACAAGTGGTTGCTTCTTTTGCGGCCATTGCTAACGGTGGAAAATTGTTAGAGCCGCACGTGGTGAAAGAAATAATTAGCGGTTCTCCAAATTCGCAAAGCTCAGTTGAAAAAATAGAACCGAGAATAATCAGAGAAAATTTCATTGATGCTGCTAATCTTAAAATCGTCAGAGAAGGAATGCGAGGCGGTGTAACTTATGGTTCAAGTGTTATGCTCAATGATTTGCCGGTGACTGCCGCCGCCAAAACAGGCACAGCTCAAACTTCAGAGCCAGATCATTATAATAACTGGGTAACAGTTTTTGCTCCCTATGAGGATCCAGAGATAGTTTTAACAGTTATGATAGAAGATGTTAAGGATTTGCAGGTTGCCGCCCTGCCTGTTGCAAAAGAAATACTGGAGTGGTATTTTAATAGATAATCAATTATATTAAACATATTAACATTTAAGCATGTATCGTAATGTTCATATGTTTTTATGTTTAGATGTTTAAATGAAGCGATGGAATATTTAACACCAGAAGGTTTAGAAAAAATAAAAAAGGAACTAGATTATCTAAAAAATATCAAAAGAAGAGAGATTGCTGAAAGGTTAAGACAGGCAATTTCTTTTGGAGATCTTACTGAAAACGCCTCTTATCGAGAAGCTAAAGAGGCTCAATCTTTTATGGAAGGAAAAATCGCGAAATTAGAAGATCTTTTAAGGAATACGTCAGTTCAGAAGAAAGAGAAAACCGGCTGGGTTCAAATAGGATCTGTTGTTTTGGTAAGCTCGAATTCGCATAAAGAAAAATTTGAAATTGTCGGGGCCAACGAAGGCAATCCTATAGAAAGAAAAATTTCCTACAATTCGCCTTTGGGCCAAATGCTTTTAGATAAGCCCGAGGGTGCTTTTGTTGAAATAGATACGCCGAGTGGAAAAGTAAAATATAAGATTATTAAAATTGATTAACTACTTTATTTTTGCGGCGAGAATACCCCGCTGCTTGCAGCGGTTGGGATGAAAGCCGCAAAAAGAACTTGTCCCGTTCGCAACGGGATACCCCGTAGCTTGCTGCGGGGAGGGGTTCATAATCAAGTAATAGAAAGCGCGTTTACTTTAAAGTAAACGCGCTTTGACTTTGGCATCTAAAAGGGTTAGAATAAATTTAGCAAATTTCTTCAATTTTTGGAAAAATCAACTATTATGGCTACAATCGACGAAATTAAAAAAACCAGACTGGAAAAGCTGGAGGCTGTAAAGAAAGCAGGATTTTTGCCTTATCCGGGAAAGGCGAACAGAACTCACAAAATAAGCGAAGCGGTTTCAGATTTTTCAAAACTTGAAAAATCTGAAAGAGAAATAATAATCACCGGAAGGATTAGGTCTTTAAGAGAACACGGCGGATCGACCTTTTTACACGTTGAAGACGGCACTGGCCAACTCCAAGCTTTTTTCAGAAAAGACAGACTGGGAGAGTCGAGCTATAAATTTTTCCTGGATAATTTTGACATAGGGGATTTTATTGAAATTCGCGGGATTTTGTTTAAGACCAAAAGAGGAGAAAAAACAATAGAAGCCGCTGATTATAGAATGCTGGCAAAGAGCTTATTACCTTTGCCTGAAAAATGGCACGGCCTTCAAGATGTTGAAGAAAGGTATAGAAAAAGATATTTGGATTTAATTTTTAATTCTGAAGTTAAAAAGAAATTCGAGCTTAGGACTAAAATCACAAAAGAGATCAGAGAATTTTTAGGGAATGAAGGATTTTTGGAAGTGGAAACACCAATTTTACAGCCAATTTACGGTGGAGCTACGGCCAAACCTTTCAAAACTCATTTAAATGCTCTCGATATCGATTTGTATTTAAGAATTGCTCCGGAACTTTATTTAAAAAGACTTTTAGTTGGGGGATTTGAAAAGGTATTTGAAATCGGAAAATGCTTCAGGAATGAAGGGGTTGATAAATCGCATAATCCGGATTTTACCATGCTTGAGTTTTATTGGGCATATTCAGATTATAAGGAATTAATGAAGTTTACTGAAAAATTATTTGAAACGCTCTTAAAAAGAGTATGTGGTAAAACAGAAATTGAATACGAAGGCAAGAAGATTAATTTTAAATCTCCTTGGCCCAGAGTGGAATTTTTTGAATTAATTAAAAAATACACAAAAATAGACTTGGAAGAGATTTATATTGAAGCTTTAAAGAAAGAAGCGAAAGATATGGGAATTGGTGTTGAAAAAGGCGCGGGGAAGGCAGAAATTGCCGATAGTATTTATAAAAAGTATTGCCAGCCTGAAATCTGGCAGCCAACTTTTGTTATTCATCACCCGATAGGTGCCGCTCCTTTAGCGAAGCAATTGGATGACAATCCTTCGAAATTGGCCAGATTTCAACTATTGATAGCTGGGATTGAGATGGTTAATGCTTTTTCCGAACTTAACGATCCCATTGAACAGAAAAAAAGGTTTGAAGAACAAGAGAAAAGCTTTAAAACCGGCTTTGAAGAAGCACAAAGAATGGATAAAGATTTCTTGGAGGCTTTGCAATATGGCATGCCGCCCTCGGCTGGTTTTGGCTTGGGAATTGATAGATTAGTGGCTTTATTAACTAACTCGCATAGCTTAAGAGAGGTGATTTTATTTCCGACGATGAGACCAAAAGGAAGATAGTCTCGCTAATAATCAGCTAATTTAAAGCGAATATAGAGCAAATTTTGTTCTCTATTCGCGTATTATTCGCTCTAGATTCGCTTATAATTCGCGAGAACAAATTTTTATGTTAGACATCAAATTTATTCGTCAAGATCCGCAAATTGTTAAAGATGCTTGCCAAAAAAAGAGAGTTGCGCTTGATATTGACTATCTTTTAGAGGTTGACAAAAAAAGGAAAGAATTACTTCAAGCCCTTGAAGATATGAGGGCCCAGAAAAATAAAGCTAGTGCAGAAATCCAGAGAGCTTCAGATAAGAAAGAAAAAAAATCAATAATTTTAAAAATGCAGGAACTTGATAGGAATTCAGATAGAGTAACCGTGGGATTTAAAGAGATTGATGAGGAATTTCAAAAATTAATGCTTTTGGTTCCTAATATTCCTTCGGAAGATTCACCGGTAGGCCCCGATGACAAATCCAACAAAGAAGTCGAGAAGTGGGGAACGATACCAAAGTTTGATTTTAAAATAAAGGATCACATTCAATTAGGGAAAGATTTGGACTTAATTGATACCGAAGCTGGCGTTAAAACTTCCGGGTTTCGGGGTTATTATTTAAAAAATGAGGCTGCTTTAATACATCTTGCTTTGATGTGGTATGCCTTTAATAAAATGAGAGAAAAGGGATTTGAACTGTTTGTTCCGCCGACAATTCTTCGTGAGTTTGCTTTAATTGGCAGCGGTCATTTTCCAACAGGTCGTGACGAAGTGTACCAAATAGGAAATCCAGGAAAAGACGAAAAAGGAGAAGCCTTAAAAGAACCATTATTTTTGACCGGCACTGCCGAACCGTCTTTGCTCGCTTATTACGCCGATAAAGTTTTGAATGAAAAAGATTTGCCAATAAAAGCGTGCGGAGTTTCGCAATGTTACCGTTCAGAGGTCGGAAGTTACGGCAAGGATGCAAAAGGTCTTTATAGGCTGCATGAATTTATGAAAGTTGAACAAATTGTTATTTGCAAGGCAGATATTGAAGAATCAAACAAATGGCTTGAAGAAATGCGTGGTTATTCGCAGGAAATTTTGAAAGAGCTAAAATTGCCGCACCGAGTTATCGCTATTTCCACCGGCGATATGGGCTTGGGTAAATACAAAATGTATGACATTGAAACCTGGATGCCTTCAAGGTTTGCATATGGCGAAACTCACTCCGATTCCAACTTAACTGATTGGCAGACAAGAAGATTAAATATTCGCTACCGAGACAAGGAAGGAAAAATAAAGTTTGCCTACGCTCTAAACAATACGGTTCTAGCAAGTCCAAGAATTTTGATTGCTATTCTGGAAAATTATCAGCAGAAAAATGGCAGCATAGCAATTCCTCAAGTATTACAACCCTATTTAAATGGTCTGAAAAAAATTGAAAGAAGGAATAAAATAGCACCTGAGTAAATAATATATGAGAAAAGTTTTGGTATTTGGGACCTTTGATGGCCTTCATCAAGGACATCTTTGTTTTTTTAAACAGGCTGGAAAGAAAGGGGATTACTTAATAGTGGTAGTCGCCCGAGATATTACTGTAAAGAAAGTTAAAAATCACCTCCCGATTAGAAATGAAAAAAGAAGGTTAAAGGAAGTTCAACAATGTAAATTGGTTAATGAAGCAATTTTGGGCCATAAAAACAATCCCTACCGAATTATAGAAGAAATAAACCCCGATGTGATTTGTCTAGGTTACGATCAGAAAACGTTTACCAAGGATTTATCAAAGGAATTAAGAAAAATGGGTTTAAAAACAAAAATTTATCGGATGAATTCCTATAAGCCAAAGAAATTGCATTCAATGTTTATCAACAAAAATGAAAGAGGAAAAAATTTTAATTAATGGTTTGCAAATGAATTACAAAATTGCAGGAGTAGGTCCTGTGATTTTAGTTTTACACGGTTGGGGCGGGAGTTCAGATTCTTGGATTAGAGTTCAAGAAAGTTTGGCAAGCAAGGGCTATGAAGTGATTATTCCGGATTTCCCCGGTTTTGGGAAGAGCAAAACACCTTCGGAAGCGTGGAGCGTTAGTGAATATGTAAATTGGTTAAATAATTTTGTATCTTCGCAAGGTTTAGAGAAATTTTTTTTAATAGGTCATTCTTTTGGAGGCAGGGTAGCAATTAAATTTGTCATAAAATACCCCGAAAAAGTGGAAACCTTGATTTTGTGTGGTTCTGCCGGCATTAAACCAGAGTCGGGATTTAAAACAAAAATTATCTTTTTTTTATCGAGAATTGGAAACGCAATTTTTACGCCAAAACACCTCTTAAGATTTAAAGACGGAGCAAGAAATACTTTTTATTCTTTTTTAAGAAATAAAGACTATGTTAAGGCCAATGGCACAATGAAAGAAACAATAAAGAAAGTTTTGGCAGAAGATTTATTGCCAGATTTGTCTAAAATTAAGACAAAGACTTTGATTATCTGGGGCAAACTAGACAGAATGGTACCGGTAAAATATGCCTATATTTTTAAAGAAAAAATTCAGAACTCTGAACTTAAAATTTTACCAAAAAGCGGCCATAGCCCACATTTGGAAGAACCCGGAAAATTAACAGAAATCGTCATTAATTTCCTCGCGAATTACAAGCGAATATCGAGCGAATAATGAGCGAATTTATCCGCTTCATATTAGCTTAAAATTAGCTTTTTATTAGCGAGTATGTTTTTTCTTCTAATTATTCTTTGGTTCATTAGATCTGTAAAAGCTATTTTGTTTTATGTTTATCTTTGGCAATTAAAAGAATATCATCTTGGCAGATTTTTGGCTCATTTGGGCACTGAAAAAGGGAAACGCGTTTTTTCCAGTTTATACGATAAAGTTATTTTTTTTACTTTGGTTTTTACGACATCTTTAATCTTTTATCCGTCGGCTTTGATGTGGATTTTAGTAGTTCTTTATTCACTTGAATGCGGTAAGGGCTTTATAAATCTTTTTAAAAAACAGTTAAAATCTCCAGTTCTAACTAAAAAAACAATTGTATTAATTTTCACAGCTTTGGCTTTGGAAGTTTTTAGTGTTGTTATTCTATTTGGAGATTTTAAAAATACTTTCTGGTTAGTGTCCTGGCTTTTTGTATTGGATATTGTCACTCCATTGGTTGTTTCTCTTATGGTTTTATTTCTGCAGCCGATTACGGTTTTGTGGAAGATGCGAACTATCGAAAAAGCAAAGAGAAAAAGAGGAGAGTTTAAAAATCTTGTTGCAATCGGAATAACTGGCAGTTATGGCAAAACCTCAACAAAAGAATTTTTAGCCGCAATTTTATCAGAAAAATACAAAGTTTTAAAAACAAAAGAACATCAGAACTCGGAAATTGGAGTAGCTCAGTGTGTTTTGAACGAACTAAGCCCAGAACACGAAATTTTTATAGCGGAAATGGGCGCTTACAACAAGGGAGGTATAAAACTGCTTTGCGATATAGTTAAACCAAAAATTGGCATCTTGACCGGAATTAATACCCAGCACTTAGCGACCTATGGCTCGCAGCGAAATATTATTAATACCAAATTTGAATTGATTGAAAGCTTGCCTGAAAATGGTACCGCGGTTTTAAACTGGGAAAACGATTTAATTGCGCAAAATGCTAAAATAAAAACCAGCAACCGCGGGCCGGAATTCAAAGTTATAAAATATTCTGTTTCAAAAAAAGAAGATATTTGGGCCGAGAATATTAAGGTAGGAAAAAGCAGTATTTCTTTCAGAGTTTTTTCCAAAAATCGGGCTTTACCAGCATCACCAAATTTAGCACCCGGTATTTGGACAACCGGCGACTTTGCGGATTTTAAAGTAAATGTGCTGGGAGGCCATAACATTTTAAATATTTTAGCTGCGACATCCTGCGCCAAACAACTGGGAATGAGTTTAGATCAAATTTCAAAAGCTTGCGGGAAAATTAAACAGGAACAAGGCCCTCTGAGGCTTGTAAAAGGAGTTGATGGCCTTAACGTCATTGATTCAACTTATTCGGCAAATCCCGACGGCTTGATTGCAGACTTAGAATATTTGAAAGTTTGGTCAGGCAAAAAGATTATTGTTTTTCCTTGTTTGATTGAATTGGGTTCTTCTGCGATAGAAGCACATCATAAAATTGGTGAAAAAATTGGAGAGGTTTGCGACTTAGCGATTGTTACCACTAAAGAAATGTTTAAAGAAATAAGAGAGGGAGCGACGGAAAAGGGGATGGATCCCCAAAAAATTATTTTTATGGAAGATCCGATGGAAATGTTTCAAAAAATAAAAAAAGAAATAAGCGAGGAGCTTCTGGTGGAATACTTAAGAAATGAAATGGTAGTTCTTTTAGAAAGCAGAGTGCCGAAGGATTTAGTCAATTTGCTTGTAGAGAAATGAACTACCCCGCCCCGGAGGGCGGAGTATATTCCAGCCGCAAAAATAAAGTGCCCTAGTGGGCACTTCTGTAGCGGATCGCGAGATAAATGTTGGCGACGGATCCAACGATGAAAAGAACAGCAAAAAACATTGCGACGAGAATATCCATATTTTTACCAAGGATTTCGGGATCGTCAATGGCAGTAAACAATATCATTACGCCAATGATTAATGTTAGGCCGTTAACAACATAAGGATGCTTTAGCCATGGTTCGGCCAGCTTTTCCAAGAACTTTTTGCCTTTCACGCTTTAACCCTCCAATAGGCGGATTTCTATGTTTCTAATTTACATAAAATATGAATCTTTGTCAAGTATTTAAACCTATTTCCATATCGCTTTCGCCAAATACTGAAAAAGATGATATTCGGCTGGCTTTGAAATTTATCTTTAAACCAAGACGTTGGAAGGAGGGAAAAGCCGTTGAAGAATTAGAATATAAATTTAGAGAATATTTAGGCGCAAAATACGCTTTTGCTTTTAGTAGCGGCAGGACCGCCCTGATGGCGATTCTACACTCGCTTGGTTTTGCTAAAAATGACGAAATTTTGTTACAAGCTTTTACTTGCAATGCAGTTTCTAATCCAATAATCTGGTCGGGACTAACTCCAGTTTATGTTGATTGCAACGAGAAAAATTTTAACATCAATACCGAAGATTTAAAAAGGAAAATAACAACAAGAAGCCGAGCAGTTATAATTCAGCATACATTTGGTTTGCCGGTGGATATCGATGAAATTAATGAAATATGCAAACAGAATAATTTAATTTTAATTGAAGACTGTGCCCATTCTCTTGGGGCGGAATACAAGGGCAAAACGGTTGGTTCTTTTGGTCAGGTTTCTTTTTTTAGCTTTTCACGTGATAAAATAATATCATCTGTTTATGGCGGAATGGTAGCAACTAACGATGATTTTCTAGCTGAAAAAATTAGAGATTTTCAGGAAAAATTAGATTATCCTTCAAGTTTCTGGATTTTACAGCAACTTTTACATCCGGTTTTGACGAACTATTTGATTTTGCCTACTTATAAAATCGGTGGTAAATACTTATTGGTTCTGTTGCAGTGGTTTAATGTTTTATCAAAAGCGATTCATAAAAAGGAAAAAAGAGGGGAAAAACCAAGTTATTTCCCTAGGAAGCTTCCTAACACACTGGCTAGGCTCGCCTTAAACCAATTCGAAAAATTAGAGAGGTTTAATGAATATAGGCAAGAAATCGCAGAATTTTATTATCAGGAATTAAAAGATTCAAACTTTGAACTGCCGCCAAATCCTGAAGATAAAAAACAAGTTTTTTTACGTTTTACCATAAAACATCCAAAAGCCCATAAAATTATAAAAGAAGCTTGGCAGAAAAACATTTTAATAGGGGATTGGTATACTAGTCCGGTTGCGCCTCACGACACTAATTTGGAAAAAGTCGGTTATAAGTTGGGCAGCTGTCCGAGGGCTGAAAAGCTGGCCAAAGAAACGTTTAATTTGCCGACTCATATAAATATTTCAAAGAATGACGCCAAAAAAGTTATAGATTTTCTTAGGAAATATGCTTGAAATTAAAGAAATAAAAGAAAAGAACATTTGGGAGAATTTTTTGCTGCAATGCGAAGAAAAAACATTTCTGCAAAGTTGGGGTTGGGGTGAGTTCCAAAAAATGATGGGAAATAAGATTTGGAGGATGGGGATATTTGAGATTGCAAATGGCAAATTGCAAATTGAGGATTTAATAGGCGTTGCATTAGTAATTAAAATTGCGGCGAAAAGGGGAACATTTTTGTTTGTACCGCACGCGCCCACCGTAGCCTTGGCAAAGGTGGGTGCACCCTCCGTAGCTTTACCTGTCCGCCGACTCGGCCTTCGTAGCCGAAGCTACTTCGGCGAAGGAGGCAGCTTTAGCGAAGGCGGAGCGAAGGAGGGCGGGCCTGTCAATAGAAAAGAAGTTTTAAATGTGCTGTTAACAAAATTGAAAGAGATTGCCAAAGAGGAAAAAGCCAGTTTTATAAGAATAAGTCCGATTTGGCAAAGGAATCAAGAAAATGAACAGGTATTCAAAAAATTAAACTTCAGGAATTCTCCTATCCATATGCATGCTGAGGTAACGTGGGATTTAGATATTTCTGTGCCAGAGGGCGAGCTTTTGAAAAAAATGAGAGAAACCACGAGATACTTAATTCGGCGGGCGCCAAGAGATGGCGTAAAGATTATCCAGAGTAAAGACGTGCAAGATTTGGGAAAATTTAATAAAATATATCAAGAAACGGTTGATCGCCACCATTTCGTGCCGTTTTCAGAGGATTATTTGAAAAAAGAATTTTCAGCTTTTTTGCCAGACGATCAAGTTTCAATATTTTTGGCCGAATATAAAGGAGAAGTAATTTCAGCAGCAATGATTATTTTCTGGTCGGGTATTGGTTTTTATCATCAAGGTGCCTCCTCTTTAAAGTATCCAAAAATACCAGCATCTTATTATTTACAGTGGGAAGCAATAAGAGAAGCGAGAAAAAGAGAATGCAGGCTGTATAACTTCTGGGGGATTGCACCGGATGAAAATTCAAAACATCCCTGGAGAGGATTAACCTTATTTAAAATGGGATTCGGCGGTTATAAAAAAGAATATGTAAAAACTCAGGATTATCCTCTTTCTTTTAAATATTGGCCGATTTTCTTTTTTGAAAAAATAAGAAAAGCAAAACGCGCCTTATAATAACTTTAGTTATTTCAAGGTTCTGCCCGAAGGGCAGGTTCTTAGAATAACACGAAGTGTTTCAAGGTTCTGCCCGAAGGGCAGGTTCTTAGAATAACACGAAGTGTTTCAAGGTTCTGCCCGAAGGGCAGGTTCTTAGAATAACACGAAGTGTTTCAAGGTTCTGCCCGAAGGGCAGGTTCTTAGAATAACACGAAGTGTTTCAAGGTTCTGCCCGAAGGGCAGGTTCTTATGAATCCCAATGAGAAGATATAAACCCAAACGAAAGTCGTATAAAACAAAGAAGAAAAAATCGATTTTTCGGCGTCGAATTTTTTGGCTTTCTTTTTTATTTTTACTATTTCTGGGGGGAATTTCCTACCTGATTTTGTTCTTCCATTTTTTTCAAGTTAAAGAAATAAGAATCTCCGGCAATCAAAAAATAGCAGTTGCAAATATAGAAAACATAATAAATGAAGAAATTGGGAAAAAGCTCATATTTTTTAAAACAGACAGTATTTTTTTGGTAAGCTTGGAGAAAATAAGCAAACAGCTTTTGGAAAAATATCCTTTGTTGGCGCAAGTTAATCTCAAGAAAGAATTGCCTAATATCTTAATTATTGAGGCCAAGGAAAGAACCCCTGCTGGTGTTTGGTGTAGAATTAGTTCACAATTTGCTTCGCAAAAGCCGGGAGAGCAAGACAATAAATGTTTTTCCATTGACGAAACCGGAGTTGCTTTTGAAGAAACAACGCCAACAGAGGGCTTAGTTATTAAATCTCAAGTTGCACCAAATTCAGTTACCCTAGGTCAAAAAGTAATAGAAGAAAGTCTTTTAAAATCAATTCTGGAGATTCAACAAAAATTGAGCTCAGATCTTAAAATCTGGATTACAGAATTTGATATTCTAAGCAACGAAAGGTTAAATGTTAAAACCTTACAGGGCTGGGAAATTTATTTTAATCCAAAAGGGAATATTAATTGGCAGGTTGTTGAGCTGGGTTTGGTTTTGGAAAAAGAAATCCCAATTGAGAAAGTACCTAGTCTTGAATATATCGACTTAAGGTTTACCAAGGTTTACTATAAATACAAATGAGAAAAAAGCTCTTCTGCTGAAGAGCTTTTTTATTTCGGCGGCGAGAATACCCCGCCCCTCCGAGGGCGGGGATGAAAGCCGCCGAAAGAACTTGCTCCGTAGGAGATACCCCACCGTTCCTGCGGTGGGGTAGTTCATATTTAGTCGAAAAAAATAATTTAAGTTACGGAATACGATAAACAAAAATAGAATATCCGATTTTAGCGACAGGACTATATTGATTTAACCAGTTGTAATAGCCAGTTGGTTGGTCAAAACCCGGGACTGGTTCTCCTCGGCCACCTTGTAAAAAAGTGGCTGAAACCGCTAAATAACTTCCTCTTGGCAATTCATTTGGATTTCTCGAACCCCACCAAGGTTCGAATTTTTCTTTTAGATAATACTTCACATCAGCGCCACCGAAATAATCGACATAGATTTTGTCAATGTTATTTTTGTCAACCCAATTTTTCAGCCTCTTTAAATTTTGTCCCCAATCTAAATTCGAGTCGGTTACATAAATATAGCCTTTATCTGGTCCCCCAACCAATTCATTGAAATAGGCGAGAAAATAAGGATAAACCGAGATTACTGAAACTGCTTGCCACAACATAAACAAGCCTAATAAGACATACTTTAGTTTCAAGAAAGGTTGCTTTAACCAAGAAAACGTCGCGTCGCTTACCAACAAAATTACAAAAGGAAAAGTTGGCAGTAAGTGGCGCACCCCGATATTAAGATGAGACGTTATAGAGCTTACCCAATAAATTCCTATAAGACATAACATAGCGAATTCGGTAAAATGATTCTGAAGCCATTTTTTCATTCTTTGTAAAGTGTTTTTCCAGAAAGGATCTCTAATTCGCCAGGCTCCGTATAAAGCCGCAATTATTGTAAGAATATGGAAAGATAGAGGTTCTTTTATCGAGTAAACTATCGGAAAATAAGTTTTCCAGCCAGCACCGGAAACTTGTTCCAAAAAATAAGTAGTATTACCTCCAGCTGACCTTTGCATTACCATAAGCAGACCAAGCAAGTATTGGGCATATGCTCTTAAAATTGGGATACCGGCCATCCAAACAGTAAAATTTGCCAAAAATTTACTTCCAAAAGAAGAAAGTAAAAATTTGGTATCGGCGACTTGTTTTTCAACAGGATAGTTCCAGACATGATAAATATAAACCAGCCCGAGCAAAAGATAACCGATAATAAATACTCCGAAAACTACTCTTAAAAAGTCCTTAAAGTTTTTTGATTTTATTATCCACCAAACAAATGCCAAAAAAATAAGAAGAGGAATCAGAATCACTAAGGAAAATTTTGCGAGTTCGGCCAATCCCAAAGAAATTCCTGCCTTAATAATATTGCCATTGGTAGGATTTTTGAGACACTTGATAAAGTAATAAGAGGCGATCAAAAAACCGGCTGCAGCGCCGACATCGGTCGTCACAAATCTTCCGTGGGCCAAAAAAGTTGGCGAGAAAGAAAAAAGAAACAAAGCAAAAAGAGCAGCCTTATTACCAAAAAGTTCTCGCGCCCATTTGAAAATGTAAAACCCAAGCAAAAGCAAAACAAAAATCATAGGCATTCTTCCCCAAAAAATCATTTTATCAGCAGGATTTTCGTTCTTGAACAATAGATTATTCCCAAAATCCCACTGACCATTAACATTTTCTTTCCAAGCCTTAATTTCATAAGGAAATTTGATATTTTTGATGAAAAGCAGGGGAATCGCCGATAAGTCCTTTATTAATGGTGGATGTTCAGGATTAATTCTCATATCTTTCTGGGTTAAGTAGGAATATCCTGCAGGCAAATGGGCCAGTTCATCCATTGTCAAAGAATCTCCTGCCATACTTGAAACAGTTGTGATAAAAACAAAGATTAATAAAAAAATGGCAATAATAATTGTAGTACGGTTAGACATTTTAAAAAACTCAAAAGTCAGATCTCAAAACAGCTTTGCTGTTTATCGGCTTTGTCTAATGAGTTTTGAACTAATTAATTTCATACGACCAAACGCCGTTATGATTTTCTATTTTACCTCCCGGGAATTTCTCAGAAATTTTTTCAAGAAAATCTGGATAGTGAAATAACGGTACAATAACTACTTTCCCACTTTTATAAATAGACAACTCTCCATTTGTATTAATTTTATCAAGAGCCTCTGGCGTTAGGTAAATAGTCGGTTCTTTTGGTGGATCGTTGGGATGGTTGAACATCCAAGCTTTTTCTATAAAAAATGGACCCTGGGCTAATTCTGGAAAATTTAAGAATGGTACTTGTCTACCAAGATTATCCACTAAAATATAATCGGCAATAACATATTTTTGAACATCGGGAGCAAGCGAATTTAAATATTCCCCGATTTTTAGCTGGTAAGTAAGAAAGGTATTTTCAAGTTCTTGCGAGCGTCCCCAATCAATAAAATATTTTTTGAACTCGGCAATCCCGGCTATCAATAAAAAAATAACTGATGCCAAAATAAGTAAATTTTTGTAATTTTCTTTTTTATTTTGCGGAAGAATACCCTGCGGTCTTGGTAGCAGCGATAAGCCGCAAAAGAACTTGCCTGAAGGGATACCCCGCCCCTTGAGGCGGGGTAGTTCATATATTAGATAGTTATATAGAAACCAACCACCTTCTGCGGCAAAAATAAAAACTATGGGAATTATACCGATTGTCCTAAGCGAGCTTGGGGCGCCATAGCTTAAGACTCCGGGCAAAAGAAAAATAAAAAACCAGCTTAACAAAGAGCCATGCAAATAAAGCAATGGATAATTTTTATTTTTTACAGCTGCGATTACTTCTTTTATAGAGAATGAAAAACCAATTAAAAAAAGAATTCCAACGGGCCAGAATAACTGAGTTGAGCCGGGATAGTTATGTTGCCAAGTTGGGTCGCCAGAGAAATTAAACATTCCCAAGTATTTAATAAGATTGCTAAATAAGGCGCCCAGAGGGCTTTCTTGTTTAAAAATAGAAACATCGGCTGCTCGCACAAAGAATTGATCGGGATTTTGTAGAAAATAAATTCCAAAAGGCAAAACAACCAGAGCAATCGTTAGTAAGCAGTAAGTGGCAAGTGGTGCAAACTGTTTTTCTTCTTTTTTATCACGATAAATTAAAAACAAAAAGAATATTGTCGCAGGTAATAACAAAATAATTACTCTATAGGCAGTATAGGTATAAAAACCTAAACCCAAAAAGATACCAGAAACTATATAATCTAAAACTTTTTTTCTTCTAAACCCCTTAAATAAAAAATAAAAACTAAAGACCAAAACAAAAGGAAGCAAAATTGCCCGAAAACCAAGGCGAGAAAAATTCGTATGCCAAGAACTGATGGCCAATAAAAACGAGGAAACTAGGGCTATTATTTCGCTACTTAGTTTATCGTTAGTTAAACTAAACAGTTCTTTTGCAAATAAATATAAGCCAACAACGGTTAATATGCCAATAACCGCAGCAACAATTTTAATTGACCAAATAGATGCCCCGAAGATGGAAAAACTTAAAGCAACTAAATAAATGAAAAGCCCCTCGTCGCCCTTATAAGACATTTTGAATTCATTTTTTTCTAAAGAATCAAGAGCACTGATTCCGTTAAACGCTACATCTTGGAAGAGGCCGGGAGGAAGACTATCTAATTGATAAAGCCTGAAAAAAGTAGCTATAGCCAAGATTAATATCAATAGCAGAACCGGGATGGCATCGGCGTAATTTAAAGACAAAAAACCTTCTTTTTTTTGTATGGAATGATTTTCCACAAAAATCAATTTTTAATCTATTTCAAAACGCCAAATATCGTCTTCTATTTTTGTTTTTCCGTCGGGAAACTTGGTTTTCAATTTGACAAAAATCTCTGCGTCGTTCTGCAGCATAACGATTTCGGTTTTTCTGTTATAAGAACCTTCATCGCTTCGCTCCTCAGAACCTTGTTCCTCGCTGCGTTCGGAATCGGTTGTTATTTCGTCTATTTCGCTGGTCTTTAGATAAATCGATTGAATTTTGCCGTATTTCGCGTTTTCAATAAACATTACGGTTTGGGCCGGCATTGGTAGTCCGTCTGGCCAAGGCACGGCAACGCCATCTTGGTTAACTATGACGTATTTTTTAATTTCAGGGCTTAACGAGTTCAAATAATTTCCTATTTCAATATAATTACTTGAAAAGGCGTCTCGTACTTCTTTTTTTTGCGCCCAGACAATAAAATATTTATTGAATTCGTAGCTGGTCATAGCCAAAAGAAATAAAGTGGAAGCTAAAAACAGCATTTTTTTACGTTTGGTGTTTTCGCTCAACATTTTATAGGTTTCCCACGCTCCCATTCCTGCAAAAACATAAACGACCGGAATCACGCCAGCAACTCTTAAAGCGTGGGGCAAACCTTCTTTTGTAAGTGCGCCGGGCAGAAGCATTATTAGAAAAGTAAAAATTAAAAAGTAAAAAGGAAAAAGTGAACGATAGTTTTCTTTTTGGTAATTTGATTTTGTGAGGGTTTTTTTAAGAGAAATACACAGCCCTATTAAAAATAGAATTCCAATCGGCCAGAAAAGCATTGGAGAACCGGCAAAATTATGACGCCAGTTGCCATCGCCATAAAAGTTAAACATTCCCAAATGCAAAACTAAAGATTTTGCGAATTCTTTCAGAGGATTTGTGGCGGCAAATATTGAAATTGGTGCGGCTCGACCAACAAAATCTGCCGGATTTTTCAGGAAATATATGCCAATCGGGAGCGCTATTAAGAAAACAGCCAGTAAAAAATAAACTGATTTTATTTCCGAAAGAAACAAGGTTCTTGCCGAAGGCAAGGTTCTTATTAAAAATTCTTTCTGATTTCTGAAGGAAACAAGGTTCTTGCCAAAGGCAAGGTTTTTATAGTCTTCTCTTTTAGAATTTAACCAGAAAGGAATAAAGATAACTGGCAAAAGCAAGACAGCGAATCTGAAAGACGTATAGGTGTAGAAACCTAAGCCGAAAAATATGCCGCCTAAAATGAAATGAAGCGCTTTTTTGTTCCGAAAACCTTTGAGTAGAAAATAAAAAGAAAAAACCAAAAAGAAGGGGAGCGAAATAACCCTAAAGCCAATTCTGGAAAAATTAGTGTGCCAGAAAGAAATAGCTAGGAAAAAACTAGCTAGCAGTGCAATGTATTTTGTATCTTGCTGTCTCGCAGGACGAACTTGTTCCATTTTGTATCTTGCTGTCTCGCAGGACGAACTTGTTCCATTTTGGAAAACTTCTTGAGTTAATAAATAAACTCCGAGAACAGTTAAAATTCCAAAAATCGCGGCTACTATTTTAATTGACCAGATACTTACTCCGAAAACTGCGAAAGAAAGAGAGATTAAATTTATAAACAAACCTTCTCTGCCGTTATTCTCGGGATAAAAAAGTTTAAAGTTTCCGCTTTTTAAGGCTTCCAGTGCCTCATTTCCGTTAATGGCCACATCCGGATATAATCCCGGCGGAATTGAATCAAGTTTCCATAACCGGAAAAATACAGCAATAGCCATTATGGCTATCAAAATCAATAAAATTTTGTTTTTTTCAATAAACTTTTTCATTAAGGTATTCTAACAGATTTATAGTTTTTAAGAATAGCTAATTGTCCCCACTCTCACACCAGTCTCTATCACGGTTATTGAATTTCAAAGATACTTAAGGCGAAGCCGCCTATCGGCTTTTAACCATTATTATGCATGTATTCGGCTGGGGATTGGTGTGGGGGTTGACACGCCTCTATGCTTTTTGCTAATCTAAAATCAGGGTGATATGAAACCTAATTCAAGCAGAAAAGTTATTGTTGTCCTTACTCTCATCCTTTCACAAAGGCGCTTGGTTAGGTTTGTTGAATAAAAAATAAGATAAAATAAAAAACAACGAATCTGGCCAAGCATCGGCCAGATTTTTCTTTTTTGCGGGATGCAACCGCAAAAAGAACTTGCCCGAAGGGATATTCTGTCCTTTAGGACAGAATAGTTCCACTTCTTTTAAACCGAGTCGAAAACCCAAAGTGAAGGAGTAGGCGATGGTAACGGCGGTAGAAGACGCAGCAGCGGTGTATGAGGAGTTTTGTGGCGGAGACCCGGTTCTATGGCAGAAGTACGACAGGTGTTGTGTCAACTTAGAAGGCATCAAAAGGAAACTAGCTAACGGAGTTCCCGCAGGAAAGAAAGGGGCCCTTGAATTTCAGCAGAGATTACTCAGCGACAGGGTAATCCCACAGGTTATAGTCGCCATACAACAAACCCGTATCTAGTGCCTTACAAAGGCTCTTTGGTAGAGATGGGATAAGGTCACCCCCTTATTTCCATCTAAAAGATTGCTGGTTGGCAAAAATATCTGACCAGCAGTGCAAGGCAGGATTGACTCGAACACCCACGAGCTTTCCTGCCTTTTTTGTTTTTGCTGACGGCTGGCACTCTTGACATGAGATTGCTAATTGCCTTATTATTGAAATATGGACTTAACCCAGCGCCAGAAAAAGATATTAAATATTATTGTTGAAGAATATATAAATTCTGCTTTACCCGTAAGTTCGCAGCTGCTTGAAAAAAAGTTTGATTTTGGCGTTTGTCCAGCCACCATCAGAACTGATATGCAAAAGCTTAGCGATAAAGGATATGTCCAGCAGCCGTATACATCGGCTGGCAGAGTTCCAACGGATAAGGGTTACAGATTTTTCGTTGATGAATTATTGAGTCAGAATTCGCATAATTACGATAGTAGCTTTCTTGAGGAGATAAAAACAATGGAAGAGAATATCCAGGACTCAATCCGTTTTGCGCAAAACCTGATGAAAAAGATATCCGAAGCAACATCGAGCTTAACAATAAGCTATTTTTCAGAAGGAGAGGTTTTTTTTAAAGAAGGCTGGGGAGAAATTATCAGAGAGCCGGAATTTGAGGATTCTAAATTTTTTTCTAAGTTTGTCGATATGGTTGAAAATCTTGAGGAAAACATTAATGATCTGAAGAATGAAACTAACCCCCAAATTTATATTGGCAAAGAAAGCCCGTTCCCGAAAGCCAGAGATTTTAGCGTGATAGTTTCTCGGTGTTTATTTCCTAAAAACGAAAAAGGGGTAATTGCGATTTTGGGACCCAAAAGAATGGATTATGATAGAAATATATCTTTGCTTAATTCATTAACAAGATTAATGGAAAATTTATAGGAGGGTTAAACACTATGGAAAATGAAAAAAAAGAAAATTTAGAAAAACAACCCGCCCATAATGCTTCGCATAATGAGGCTGGCGGGGAAATTGAAGAGCTTAAAAAGAAACTGGAAGAATGCGAAAAACAGAAAGCAGAATACGTGGCTGGCTGGCAAAGGGCAAGGGCCGACTTTTTGAATTATAAAAAGGATGAAGTTGAGAGATTTAATGAAATTCTGAAATACGCTAATGCAGAATTTATTTTAAAAGTTTTGCCGATTTTGGATAATTTTGATTTGGTAGAGAAAAACATTACAGAAGATTTAAAAAATAACGAATACGTTAAAGGAATTTTACAGATTAAAGTTCAATTTCTGGATTTCTTAAAAATTCAAGAGGTTGAACCGATAAATTGTTTGGGAAAAAAATTCGACCTAAATTTCCACGAAGTCGTCGCCGAAGTTGAAACAGACGGCAAGGAGGCCGGTACTATTATCGAGGAAGTCCAAAAAGGCTATTTAATAAACGGTAGCCTATTGCGACCGGCGAAGGTTAAAGTAGCAAAATAAAAAAATGTTTTTGAAAAATATTTTTTCATATTTATCTCGTATTGCCTCGCGGATTTTGAATATAATTTCTGGCAAAGATAAGCATACCAATGACTTTTCGAATAAAAGTGAAAATATGAACATGCAGAAAAATAAAAATGGCGATAATACAATAAATATTTTTAATATTACTAATAATTATTACGAGGATCCTAGTCAAAAAATTCCTCTAAAAATTTCCTCTACCGAAAGCACCGCTACTGCCTTTGTACCAGGGATAATTTCTACAGAGAAGGA
>Ga0210006_1000240_pt1 | contig 46244 bp, 44 predicted proteins | sample CryGey02umfilter_2_FD_185452 | JGI IMG/M metagenome (GOLD analysis project Ga0210006, IMG submission 185452) | Groundwater microbial communities from aquifer in Utah, USA - Crystal Geyser 4/10/14 0.2 um filter (SPAdes) (version 3) | ecosystem: Environmental > Aquatic > Deep subsurface >... | reverse complement strand
CAACTCCAACACCAACCCCCACACCAACGGTTCCAATCACACCAACCGTAACACTACCCCCACCTGTTATTCCCACTCCTGAATACTGTGAATATTAATTAAGAATATATTGTTATTGCGAGGAGCGACCGAAGAGAGCGACGTGGCAATCCCGTTACCAATCCCGGTCTAATTAATAAATTCTCCTTATCCCAGCCTATCTCGCGTTTAACGGAACAAAAGGTATAGATTAAAAAATTTATAACCGAAAGTTTCTTTCGGAAAGAGATTCTAATACTAAGAGGCTCGGGGGGATAACTCTTTGATCCTGTAATCTTGACTTAAAAAGCCTAATTCCCCAGGCTAAGTAAAATATTTGGGACACTATAGACAACCTCGGGGGTGTGGCGGGTTGAATAGACAATCTAACTAATTGTTCCATTTAAAAAGATATTTTGTTAATATTCGTGTCTTGCTGTGTTTGGTTTCGTTTTCAACAAACATTTTGTACTTTCTCCGATTACCTAAGAAATATCCAAGACCTAAAATATATTCAGTATTAACAATACCAATCGTTTCGGAAAAATATTCATGAGCAGAAGAAAGAGGATAAGACCAAATATCATTAACCGTGTTTATTAACCCGCCAACATAAGGATTTAGATGAATATATCTTGAGACATGTATAAGATGCTCTTCATCCATAATTGGCTTTGAGCGAAATCGAGGCAAAAAAATTGGTCCTTTTCTTTCGTTTTGGATATTACAGAATCTTGTAAATCCATTTAATACATCTCCTACAAATTTTGATATTCCCCCTTCTTGTTTTTGTTTTAAAAGCAGATGAAAGTGATTAGACATAAGGCAAAAGGCTAGAATCTCGACTTTATGCTTAGCCGATTGTCTTAAATGTTTAAAGTATTGTTCTTTTAGATCCAACTCTAATCGCAGTGTTTCAGAATAACTCATTTTAATATCAGAATACTGGTAATAGTTAATTAGATTAATAAAATAATCAGAAGAAATTTCGATTTCAAAAGGTTTTAAATCATCTAACGTTTTGTTATAAATATGGTAGTAGTAGTTATTAACAAAAATAGATCTTAACGGCATATAAAATAATGGAAAACATAAATTAATACTTACAAACAACGATTAAATTGTCAGACAAAGCTAACAAACCCCCGAGGTTATTTGCGATATTAATCACGAAGATACTTTAATAAATAGAAAACTATTTGTCTACGGTTTATAAGCAACAAAATATATTGTTTAGGTTATTTGAATAAGATATTATCTTCGATATACTAACAAGAAATGTGTCAATGAAGAGGTGAAGAAATTCAAAATTTGATTTAATCTTTTTCTTTTGCCACAATTTAATCATGAAGATTCCAAATTATTTTCAAAAAAAAGTTATTCCGGAGGGATTTTTAGCAAACCTTATTATTTTAGAGTAGGAAAAAAGTTTAAAGCTGTTTTAATGTCTTTTAGCTTGTTGTCTTGCTAATGCTTCTTGAACTGCAACGATTTTTGCGTCTGGTCCAAACTTTTCAATCATTCTTGGAGCTGTTTAAATGTAAAAAAAGTTGCGTTGGGAGCATATAAACCTTCAATAACAGCATCTTTTTGAACTCTGTTTAAACCAACCACTCGACCTTGACCATCCCTTAACTTATCCATGATTTAATAATTATACTGAATTTTTATTTCCACACCCCAACTCTTTTCTCCCTTGCTTCTTTTTCAGCAGATGAAAACTTAATCTAAATTCAATTTACCTTTTTTTTACCCATGTCAAAAAACTCTTTAGTCAAATAACTATCGGTCCATTCCATCTCATCATTTGGATGACGCCAACCAATATCCTTCTCCCAGATTAATCTTTGATCACACAAAGTACAAAAACCATAACGTCCATATTCGTCAGATAAAACAGTCACTAAAACATACTCACCTTTTTCATTTAGATAATAATACTTACGAAGACCAATAGATAATTCATAAGTTAATAGATGCCCTGTCCAACTCAACATCTTATCTCTTGTTGATATTAAAAAACGTTTATCATTCCAGATGGCTTTGGTCAGAGAATCAGGAGGAACCGGATCATTAAACGGATAAATAAAAAGATATTTTCTTATTAAAAAAGTATCCATCTCATATTTATTCATGTTAAAAGAAAGGATACTGTAAACAAAATCAGCTAATTTTTTATTTTTAATTTTAATAACAAACTCATCCCTATTTTTCTTTTTCAAGTGGACGATTTTATATTTCTTTTGACTAAAATCAAGACAAGTAAACAAAATATCATCGCCATATTTAAAACCAACTTTTTTATACCAAAGAGCTAACCCTTGATAAGCGGAAAAAGATCTTTTAGTGGCAGCTTTACTCCTTTTTAGAAAATATTGATTATTTAAATCATCAATTAAAGTGATGTCTTCCCAGTAATCACGCGCAGCAGTCAAAAATAAATGAAGATCTTCTTCTGCCGAAAGTACTCTTTTTTTTATTTCTTTTTCTTGGGGAGTATAACGAAAAGTTTTTCCCGGGTAAATTCTTTCAACCGTATCGTATGTTTGAGGACCAACTCGGACAACGGTCGTATCATATGTTGTTATGGTTTGGCGGATTTTATCTTTTGGAATTCCGGTAAGCTTTACCAACTCATCAACCGTTAATGCCTTCTTTTTTTCTTCAATAAGTTTTTTGATTATTTGTCTTCGGCTGGGAGGTTGAATGTTTTGAGACATGAAGATATTTTACCAGTTTATTTCTTAAAATCTAAATAAAGTCTTTCTTTTAAAGTTTAAGATTTTACCTTTTCCACACCCCAATTCTTTTCTCCCTTGCCTCTTTTTCAGCAGAAAGCAGTTCATCCTGATATTTTTACTATTTTTTGATAAAATTAAGGCTAATGAATAAACCAGACCTCTCAATTATTATAGTTTCTTATAACACGTTACGGATTACTCTAAACTGTATAAATTCAATCATTAAATCAATAAAAAATATTGTATGTGAAATTATTATCATTGACAATGCTTCAAAAGATAAGACAATCGACGAAATTCAAAAGTTAAAAGTCAAAAATCAAAATTACAAATTAAAAGTCAAAATTGTCCAAAATAAAAATAATTTAGGTTATGGAAAAGCTAATAATCAGGGGATTGAACTTGCACAAAGTGAAAATATTTTATTGTTAAACTCTGATACGATTGTTTTAGATAATGCAATAGAAAAGTTGTTAGAACGCTTTCAAAATAATAAAAACCAATTTCAGTTCATCGGTGGAAAGTTGCTAAATCAAGATAACACCCCTCAAGCATCTTGCGGACCGTTTTATTCTTTACCCATGATCTTTGCCCATTTGTTTTTACGCGGTGATTATTGGGGATTAACCCGATCATCGCCAAATCAAGAAAAATCAGTTGATTGGATTTCCGGAGCCTGTATTCTCACAAAAAAATCATTTTTGGAAAAACTAAACGGGTTTGATGAAAATATTTTTATGTATATGGATGAAATTGATCTGCTATATCGCGCTCATCAATTAGGTTACAAAACGTTATTATATCCTGGAGCTTACTTTATTCATCTGGGGTCCGGTTCAAGCAACGGAAAAACTTTTCCAATTATCCAGGTATTTAAAGGACTAAAGTATTTTTATAAAAAGCACCATCCTCCGTTATCCTGCAAGATCCTGACGATTATGTTAAAATTAAAAGCACTGATTGGAATTATTCTTGGAAAACTGTTTAATAACCGTTATTTAATTGAAACATATGAAAAAGCTTATCAAGTGGCTCAAATGGATTGATAAAAATCTTATTAAAATATTTATCTCACTTTTTATTTTTTTAAGCCCTCTTTATCCAAAACTACGTATTAGTAATGTTAATTACACATATATATCAATCCGAATGGAAGATTTTTTTATCGCGGTTTTATTAATTGTATTCTTAATTCAATTTATTCGAAAAAAAGTTCAAATTGATCCTAAATACCTACTTTTATTTATAGCTTTTTGGGTTGCCGGATTTATATCCGTAGCAATTGGTCACTTAATTCTAAAAACCATTGTTATCCGTCATTTGGGAATTCTACATATGTTGCGAAGAGTTGAGTATATGAGTATCTTTTTCATTGCCTGGTCAAGTATTAAAAATAAAAAAGATTTTTTCTATTATCTTTCATTAATATTACTTACTGTTTTGATTGCAAATATATATGGAGTCGGTCAGAAATTTCTTGGTTGGCCAGCAGTGCAAACCATGAACCCGGAATATTCTAAAGGTTATTTGCTATTTTTAACACCGGAAGCGCGAATTTCCTCAACCTTTGGTGGACATTATGACCTAGCCGCATGGACAGTATTTTTAATGCCGATAATTTTAGGATTTTATTTTTTTCGACAAAAAATTCCATATCTACTACTTTTTATTTTTTCGATATTTATTTTAATATTAACCGCGTCTCGAGCATCGTTTGGAGCTTATCTTGCAACAATATTTCCGATGTTGATATTTTTTAAAAAACCAAAAACTTTAATAATTATTCTCGCTTTTACTTTACTTTTTACCTTTACATCGAAAAACCTAACATCACGAATCAGTCGCACATTTCAAGTAAAACAAATTTTCATTAATCAAGAAACCGGACAGGTCGTGATCCCGCAAACAATTTCCAGTAAAGAAGTGCCTGCCGGCTCTCTCTATCTACAGATTAATAAACCTGTGAATTATGATCCGGCTACAATTGCAAACGACCAAGGTTTAGCAAATTCAAAAATCCTTGAAGATCTTCGTAACGAAGCTTCAAAAGAAGGACGTATTCTTACAAAGCTGGAAGAAGATATTCTATTAGCCTCAATTTCTGCAACATTAAGACCTATCAGTACAATTGTTTCGGATATTTCCTTTGCTACAAGAATCCAGATAGAATGGCCACGGGCAATTCATGCGTTTTTAAAACATCCGATTTTTGGTGTTGGACCCTCAGCTCTTACTGAGGCAACAGATAGTGATTATCTGCGTTGGTTAGGTGAATTCGGATTAGTAGGCACATTACTTTTTATATATATTCTTATTACAATTTTCAAAGAATTACTGATATTTGCTAAAAAAACAAAACAATCTGAACGATATTTATACGCCACATTTTTATTTGGATTTGTTAGCTTACTCATAACAGCTACATATTTTGATATCTTTGAAGCATCAAAGGTTGCATTTCAATTTTGGATGATGACAGGAATTTTTATCGGTTATTCCAAACTAAAAAAAATATGATTACAAAAAAACCAACGCTTATCTCCTCTTTTGCCTTGATTGACGCAATATTATTATCAATAATCTTAGTTGTTGCCTTATCATTTCGACTTTATAAAGTCAACATTCCCCTGGCTGATTATCATTCCTGGAGACAAGTTGATACAGCAGCAGTCGCTCGTAATTTTGTTAGAGATGGCTTTAACCTAATGTCACCTCGCTACGATGATTTATCTGCGATTGAATCAGGAATAGAAAATCCAAATGGCTACAGATTTGTTGAGTTTCCAATTTACAATGCCATATTTGCTTTTTTTTATAAGGCATATCCTGGAATATCGATCGAAGCTTGGGGAAGAATTACAACCGCATTATTTTCACTTATTATCATTGTTGTCTTGTATTATCTCTGCTTTAAAGAAGTCAATCGATTTACTGCGGTTGTAACTTCAGGAATTTATGCGGTTTTTCCTTTTTTTGTTTATTTTTCACGCGTCATTCTACCAGAAACCCCAGCGCTTTCTCTAGTAATGCTTTCAATTTTCTTTTTATATAAAGGAACTCACCGATCAATAAAAGAATCTTATTCTTTAATCCACGTTTTATTTTCAGCAATTTTTTTTGCCCTAGCAACACTTGTTAAACCAACGGTAATTTTTTATTCTTTAACATTAGGTTTTATTTTTTTATCAAAAGAACACTTTCAAATTATAAAAAGTTGGAGATTTTATCTATATTTTATAATTGTTTTTATTCCTCTGTTACTTTGGCGTAATTACATCAAAGCATTTCCTGAAGGAATTCCGGCAAATTCCTGGTTAATTGCTTATGTAAATACCTACAAAGGTCAGGAAAATATTTTCTTTAGACCGGCTTTTTTCCGCTGGATATTTTTTGAACGCATCGGTCAAAACATGTTAGGTGTTTATCTCTCTTTTTTTGTCTTGTTAGGCTTTTTTATTAAATCAAAAAAATATATTTTACATTCTGTACTAATATCAGGCTTAGTTTATCTTTTCACTTTCCAAGGTGGTAATGTTCAACATGAATATTATCAAACTTTAATTTTACCTGGAATTGCCATTATGATTGGTCTTGGAATTAATTCATTATTCACAAATACAAAGACTTTTATCAATCCTTTTCTTTGTGTAATTTTGATAATTTTTATCCTTGCTTTTGCTTGGTTTTTTTCATTTTATAAAGTTAGGGATTTTTATTACTATCCTCCAGAACTTCCGCAGATTGCAAAAATAATTAGAACTCTAACCCCTCCAAACGCAAAAATTGTCACTGACAGAATGGGAGACACGACTTTATTGTATTTGATTGATCGAAAAGGATCCCCTGGCTTAAACAAAGGACTAAAAGAATTAAAAAATATGGGTTATCAATATTTCGTTACACTTAATTCGGAAACAATTGCCAACACAAAAAAAACCGAACTGTATAAAACTGTTTTTGAAAACGCACAGTTCACACTTTTTTCCCTATGAAGATTTTAATGCTCACTCCCTACCTACCATACCCTCCGGCATCTGGTGGTCAAATACGAACCTTAAACCTGATTCAATACTTAAGTAAAAAGCATGATATAACTCTTATTTCACTATATAAAAATGACCAAGAAAAAAAATATTTATCCCATCTTCAATCCTATTGTAAATCAGTTTATTTATGTAAACGTCCAACTAAACCGTGGGAACTTAAAAATATATTTAAATCAATATTTACCGATGATCCTTTTTTAATCGTAAGAAACTTTTCTTCTGAAGCAAAAACATTATTAAAACACTTATTGAAAACAAAAAAATTTGATGTTATTCACGCAGAGACATTTTATATTATGCCTCATCTCCCTCCAACTAACGTTCCAATTTTTTTACTGGAGCAAACAATCGAATATATGGTTTATCAACATTTTGTAAACTCTCTACCTTGGATAATCAAACCATTTTTTCTTCTTGACATTATGAAACTAAAACGCTCTGAACGTTACTATTGGGGCAAAGCCAAACTCGTTGGAACAGTTTCACAAAGCGATCGTGCGATTATTCAAAAACTTGAGCCTTTAATCGAACCTGTGGTTGTTCCAAATGGAGCCGGTGAAGAAATGATCGTCTCTTCTTTTCCTAAAATGAACCTCAAGCAACCGTTATTATTATTTCAAGGTAATTTTTCTTGGTTACAAAATACAGAAGCAGCAAATTTTTTACTTAATAAAATTTATCCTGAGTTGAAAAAGAAGTATCCAAGAATAAAAATAATTATTGCCGGACAAAATGCAAAAAATAAAATCAATCAATTAACTGATAATAATATCCAAATCATTGATATTGCGCCAGAAGATTCACAGATTGTAATTAAATTATATCGTCAAGCAACTCTGTTTCTCGCACCAATTTTTGGCCCCGGAGGAACGAGATTAAAAATCTTAGCTGCTATGGCAAATGGTTTACCTGTTATTGCAACTAAAACCGGGATTCAAGGACTTGACTTAATTAATAACAAAGACGTATTAATTGCCAACAAACCAGAAGAATTTGTCAAACAAATTACTAACGTTCTGAAAAATCCAACTCTCTATCGACAAATCCAAAAAAATGCTTTTGAGTTAATTAAAAGCCGTTATAATTGGAACAAAATTGCACAACAGTTAGAAATTGAATATGAAAAAATCGTTTCCCATGAAAATCGGAATTGATATCTCACAAATTGTTCATTCTGGTTCCGGTGTTGCACGATTTACTGATGGGCTAGTTAATACTATTCTCGAAAATGACACAAAAAATCGATGGACCTTTTTATTTTATTCCCTCCGTCAATCACTCCCAAATACATTAGAAAAATTAATTAAACTAAAAGGTCATCGATTGATCAAGATACCACTACCACCAACTGCAGTGTCTGCTTTATGGAATAATATACATAAATTTAAAGTTGAAAACCTTGTTGGATATTTAGATTGGTTTATCAGTTCAGACTGGGTTGAACCTCCTTCTGATCTTAAAAAAGCAACCATTATTCATGACCTAGCTTATCTTCGCTTCCCAGAAACTATTCAATCAAATATATTAAAAACTCAAACGCAGCGAATAAACTGGGTGAAAAAGGAGTCTAAAATAATTTTTACTGATTCAATATCTACAAAAAACGATGTAATTGAGCTGCTTAAGATTAATGGAAATAAAATCTTCACTAATTATCCTGGTCTAAATCTAGCAAAACAAATAACAGATTATCACGAGGTATTATCTAAATATCATATAACAAAACCATACATTTTATCAGTTGGGAAACTGGAACCACGTAAAAATCTTAAGAGATTAATTGATGCTTATTCCTCAATAAAAGAACCAAAACCTGATTTGGTAATTGTTGGTTCAAAAGGATGGGATAAGGAAATAAAAAAAATAATAAATAAAAATGAAAAAATCAAATTGCTTGGTTATCTAAATGATGATGAGCTGACAGTTCTATATCAGCAAGCATTATTCTTTGTGTACCCGTCAATTTGGGAAGGATTTGGTTATCCGGTTCTTGAGGCAATGCAAAATGGTACACCGGTTACAGTATCAAACTCATCTTCTTTATCTGAAATTGCCAAAGAAAATGCCTTGTATTTTGATCCGATGTCAATTCAATCAATTGCTCAAGCAATGAAACGATTGATTGACGATATTCAGTTACGGAATGATTTAAAAAACAAGGGTTTGGCTCATTCTAAACAATTCACGTGGAAAAAGTATTATAATTTGCTTATTAAAACGTTGATGATGAATTAATAAGGTAATGTCATCCCCGCGTAGGCGGGGATCCAGTCTATAATTAACAAACATTTTTACTAATTGTTTGTCATCCCGTGCTTTAACACAGGATCTATATAATGTATATTATGTCTAGATTCCCATCTACATGGGAATGACTTATAATATAAATTAATCGTATTTTAATTGAATATTGTTACTCATTACAAGTTATGATTTGATACATGATTATTGGTGTTGATGGCAACGAAGCAAATGTCAATGAAAGAGTCGGCGTATCGGTTTATACGTTAAAATTATTGGAGTATTTTAAAAGAACATCGGACAAAAATACACAATTTATTGTTTATTTACGTGAAAGTCCAAACACTGACCTACCGGTAGAAAATAAATATTTTAAATATAAAATAGTAAGAGGTTCACATTTTTGGATTCGTTTTTTTCTTCCCTTGCATTTATTTTTCAATCGAAATATAAACATTTTTTTTGCACCCGCTCACTATTCCCCATCTTTTTGCCCAGTCCCAATCGTGGTTACAATCCATGATCTAGCTTATTATTATTATCCAAACGAATTCCTAAAAAAAGATCTTTATAAACTACAGAATTGGACAAAAACATCGGTTACAAAAGCAAAACAAATTATTGCTGTTTCTAAAACTACTAAAAAAGACCTTCATAAATTTTATAGTTTAAACGACTCCAAAGTTCAGGTTATCTATAACGGTTATGAAAAAAAACATTCTTTCCCCTTTCTTAAAAATACTGCGAAATTATCAGTTACAAACAAACCATTCTTACTTTATGTTGGAACGCTCCAACCAAGAAAAAATGTTATAACTTTAATCAAAGCATTTAATGTTGTAAAAAAGACTATTCCTGATTTGGAATTAATAATCGCCGGTAAAAAAGGATGGTTATTTAATGAAATTTTTACGTTGGTGGAAGAATTGGGACTCGAAGACTGTGTATATTTCACCGGATTTGTTACAGACCAACAGTTGGCTTATTTATATCAAAATGCCCGTTGTTTGATTTTACCATCTTTGTATGAAGGATTTGGTCTGCCAATTTTAGAAGCAATGAGTTTTTCTTGCCCTGTTATCTCTTCATTTTCAGCCAGTTTACCTGAGATTGGCGGAAATGCTTGTCTATATTTTGACCCTAACAATATTGACGATCTTGTGGAAAAAATCCAACAATTACTTACTAATCAACAACAATGTTCTGAATTAATTCAAAAAGAGAAACTTCGAATACGTGAATTTTCCTGGAGCCGTTGTGGAACTCAAACATTAGAAATAATTAAAAATGCATATCAAAATAATCTACAATAATCTTGAAAAAAAGTCTTACAATGATTTTGTTTATCACCCAATGCAATCTTGGCAATGGGGTAAAGCGCGTCAGGTAATGGGAATTGAGGTTTTGCGAATCACTGACAATAAAGACAACTTTCAGTTAACAATTCATCCTATCCCCCACACTCCTTGGAAAATTGGATATCTCCCCCGTTCCGTGATACCAACAAAAGAAATAATTGAGTATCTCAAAGAATATGGAAAAAAGAATAAACTCATTTTTATTAAAATTGAACCGTACGAAGAAAAGTCAAAAGTCAAAAGTCAAAAGTTAAAAGTTCAAGTTAAAAATAAAAAGTTAGTTAAATCTAGTAATCCGCTGTTTCCAGACTGGACACAAGTATTAGATATAACTCAAAGTGAGGAAGATTTATTGAAAAACTTAAAACCAAAAACACGCTACAATATTCGTTTGGCTCAAAAAAAAAGGGTGGTTGTTAAAGAAGAAAACAATGATAAAGGTTTTCAAATTTTTAATGATTTATATTTCGCAACGTGCAAACGACAAAAATATTATGGGCATACAACAAACTATCACCAAATCGTTTGGAATAACATAAAAAACAGTATTAGCCATATATTAATTGCCTATTATCAAAATCAACCTTTGGTTGTTTACCAACTTTGGTATTTTAAAGATAAATTTTATTATGTTTACGGAGGTTCTTCAGAACAACACCGTAACTTGATGGCTGCAAATTTATTAATGTGGGAAGCAATTAAACTGGGGAAAAGACTCGGAGCAAAAACTTTTGATATGTGGGGATCATTGCCACCAGAATATGACCAAAGCCATCCTTGGGCTGGTTTTACAAGGTTCAAAGAGGGTTATGGGACAAAGTTTACAGAATTGGTTGGAAGTTATGATTTAGTAATAAATCTATTTTTATATCGATTATATAATTTTGGTTATTATCTGCGAAATATCTATCTATTTTTTAAACGATTATTCTAATTATTTCGGTCTAAATCCCACGTTTTAGGATTGTCTATTATATATCTACGAATTTTAATCAAAGATTCTTCCGTTCGAATTACACTATCATAAAACGAACGTTGCCATGCAAAATCATGTTTATTAAATCCTTTTTTAATTGATTTTACAGACATTTCTTTAAACGATTTAATTATTTTTGACAATAATCCGTAATGTTTCATTGTAGGGACAGAACATTGTTCTGTCCCTACATTATTATTAATTGTAATAATTCCATGGATATAATTTGGCATAATAATAAATTCGTCTAATTGAACGTTTTTATAATGATTCGGAATTTCTAACCAATAATTTTTCACGATTTTCCCGTATTGATTCAATATTAATTCATCGCGTTCAATTTCACCTAATATTTTTCTCTGTTTTTAATGCAGATTGTCACATAATAACTACCTTTTTATGAATAATCGTAATTTTGTAAACGATTTAGTTTCCGATTTTTCTTTTTATAGATTTTTTTAAAATCATAGTCTTATATGATTAATAGTTATATTTTAATAAAAAAATAAAAAACGATCGACGTAATCAACGTTACGCTTCATTATCACTAAGAGACTGTTATAATGTAAATGCATTTGTTTAATAATCAGTTAAAATACGAAGTGTAGTTCAGATGGTTTATACTGTAAATTTTTAAATTGAAATTTACAGTACTAGAACGTACATTTTGCACATTGAAAAATTCGTCGGGACGTAGTTCAGATGGCTAGAACGTACGCTTTGGGAGCGTAAGGTCGCGAGTTCAAGTCTCGCCGTCCCGACAGATTTTTCAAGTGTAAAGGAGCGTAAGGTCCCGAGTTCAAGTCCCGGCACTCCGACATTAGAGTCGCTTTCCGAAGAATGAGGAATTAGCGACTCTTATGTCCTTCGAAGTGAAGTTTCGTCTGCGTGGCTGTAAGCCTCGAGACGAACCTGAACGTAGGAGGATAAAATACCAATAAAATTTTCGGGTTCTCCATCTAACGCACAGAAAAGTAAAAAATATGAAAAGAAATAATCAAAACTCATTGACAATTTTTGAAACCTATAAGATTCGTCGTATCTATGATGAACGAAAAGAAATATGGTATTTTTCTGTAATTGATATTATTGCTGCTTTGACGGAACAGAAGAATTTTCAACTGGCCAGAAACTACTGGAAAGTGCTGAAAAATCGCTTGAAAAAAGAAGGAAGCGAAACAGTTACAAAATGTAACCGGTTGAAAATGATCGCGGGAGATGGTAAATTGCGGTTAACTGACGGCGCTGATGTAGAAACACTTTTGCGCCTTATTCAATCTGTGCCAAGTAAGAAAGCCGAACCGATTAAATTATGGTTAGCAAGAGTCGGTTATGAAAGAATGCAAGAAATGACCGATCCGGAAAAAGCACTCAATCGCAGTCGTGATTATTGGCAGAAAATGGGCAGGAGTCAAAAATGGATTCAACAAAGAATGATGGGTCAGGAAACAAGAAATAAACTCACTGATTATTGGAAAAACCACGAAGTAAATAAACAGGATGAATACACAATTTTGACAAACATTATTCATCAAGAATGGAGTGATCTATCCGTTAAAGAACATAAGGGTCTAAAGAAACTCAAGACAGAAAACTTACGCGATCATATGACCGATGCGGAACTCATCTTTACTGCTTTGGCTGAACTTTCTACTCGTCAAATTTCCGAAATGATGCAAACAAAAGGTTTGGAGGAAAATAAAGTTCCGGCCAAAAAAGGCGGACGAATTGCTAAAAATGCTCGCTTAGAATTAGAACAAAAAACAGGTAAAAAAATTGTGAGCGGTGAAAATTTCAAATTACCTGTTCAGAAAAGATTTTATTTATGAAAATTTTAGTTTTTTTACAAGGAACACTGCTAATGCCCAAAAGTGCTATCGGTAAAACTCGTGAACAAATTATCAAACAAGTTAAAGACCAGGGAGAATCAGTTCGTGATTTTAGTGCATATGTTCCAATCGGTAATACCGTAGAAAAGTTAAAAAAGTGGGCTGAACAAGGCGCAGTAATTTTTTATCTAAGTGCTTTAACTGAAGATAAAAACGCAAGAGGTGATGAGGTTGTTGGTAAAGAGAACATAACAGTTGACCAAGAAGTTTTAGATAAAAACAAATTCCCTAAAGGAGAGATATACCACCGTTTAAAAGGAGAAAGTTATGCCCAAATAGCCGAACGAATTGTGCCAGATATTTTAATTGAAGATGACTGTGAAAGTATCGGCGGAAAAAAAGAAATGACTATTACTTTTATTAAGCCAAAAATTAAACAAAAAATAAGATCAGTTATCATCAAAGAATTTAGCGGAATTAATGACTTGCCCGATAATTTACATGAGTTGCTTAAATATGCAAACTAAAATCTTGAAAAACAAAAAAGAATTTTTTATTTCCCCAACTTCGCCGTTCCATTTTGACGGCACTTTTCATAAACCCTCTCATTTCCCCGATAAGCTGGACGATTGGGAAACCGGCAAGTATTGGCAAGCTATCAGAATTGATAAAAAAATATTTGGCCTCAAAATTGAAAATAAGGGCGAAGCGCAAAATCCAAAAATAAAAGTGTCAGTTTTTTACGATAAGAACATTACTGACAAAAAAATTGAGAATATTAAACAAGAAATTATCTGGCGTTTTGATTTGAACGCCGATTTGAAAAAATTTAACAATCTTGCCAAAAGCGATAAACGCTTTTATCCAATTTTCAAAAAGTGGCTGGGAATGCGAAATTCTAGCTCAGAAGACTTGTATGGATTGCTTATTGTTGCAGTGGTTTTACAAAATGCCACAGTTAGACGAACAGTACAAATGATGAACGTTTTGCTGGATAATTACGGTACAAAATTGAAGTTTGATTGTAAGGAAATTTTTGCGATTTGGCTTCCTGAAAATTTAGGAAATGTTTCCGAACAAGATTTAAGAAATTTAAAAATTGGATATCGAGCAAAATTTATAAAACGTTTATCGCAAAATTTTGCCGAAGGCAAAATTGATGAGCAGAAACTTCGATTACTTGATCAAGAGAACGCGAAAAAAGAATTGATGAAGTTGTACGGCGTAGGACCAGAAACCGCTCGCATACTTCTTTTTGAAGTTTATCATCAATATAACACTTTTGACCATATTGCGCCTTGGCAACAAAAAATATATTCCCAATTATTTTATAAAAAACCTTTTGTTTCCGCCGAAAAAATCCGAGATGATATTAAAAAACAATACGGTAAATATTCTATGCTCGCGGTTCATTACATTTGGGAAGATATCTTTTGGAGAAGAAAAAACGAAAAAATCGATTGGTTGGAGAAAGAAATTAGACTTTGATTTTGAGCGATAATTTAATAAATTAAAGATGTAAAGGTAACGCGCCAGTTTTATTGGCAGAATAAATATCTATTTTTTCTTCGGCATGCTGACCAAGGCTGCGTTTAAGACATCGTCAGCATGATGGGCATAGATAAATTTTAGATCATCAAGGACATACTTCGGCAACTCTTCCAGATCTTTTTTATTTTCCTTTGGCATGATCACGGTTTTAATACCAGCTCGATGGGCTGCGATAGTTTTTTCTTTGATTCCTCCAATTTCCAAAACGCGGCCGCGAAGGGTAATTTCGCCTGTCATTCCAACATCACGCCGTACCGGAGTTTTTGTCAATGCGGAAACCATGGCAACTGCAATTGTCACACCAGCAGACGGTCCGTCTTTTGGGACAGCGCCTTCCGGAACATGAACATGAATATCAATATTGCTGAAAAAGTTTTTCTCTAATCCGAACTGTTGCCAACGGGGACGAATATATGACAAAGCTGCTTGACAAGACTCTTTCATCACGTCTCCCAAATGTCCAGTTAAAGTTAATCCACCTTTACCCGGCATAATCGCCACCTCAATAAACAAAACATCACCACCGGCTTGAGTCCAAGCAAGACCTGTGGCAATTCCAATTGTATCTTTTTCCTCAATCATCTGTGAAGAATATTTATAAGGACCTAGATATTTTGATAAATCTTTTGGAGCAACTGCGATTTGAGTAAACTTATTTTCTACCACTTCACGTGCAACTTTTCTAGAGATTGTTGCAATTTGTCGTTCAAGTTCACGCACTCCCGCCTCACGGGTATAACGACGGATAATCAACCGTAATGCCTTATCGGAAATTTGCACATTTTCAGTTGATAAACTATGAGCTTTTATTTGCTTTGATTCTAAATAATTATTAGCGATATTAAATTTTTCCTCTTCTGTGTAACCTGGAAAATGAATTACTTCCAAACGGTCAAGCAAAGCATCAGGAATGGTATCTAGAATATTCGCGGTAGTAATAAAAAATACATCAGATAGATCAAAGTCCAGTTCTAAATAGTGATCAGAGAAAGCATTGTTTTGTTCTGGGTCCAGCGCTTCCAACAAAGCTGATGATGGATCTCCACGATAATCACGTCCAACTTTATCGATTTCGTCTAACATAAAAACCGGATTATTTGTTCCCGCCTGTTTAATTCCTTGAATAATCCGACCGGGAAGTGCACCAACATAGGTTCTTCTATGACCACGGATTTCCGCCTCATCACGTATTCCTCCAAGTGACATCTTGACAAATTTTCTTTCCAATGCTCTTGCTATTGATTTTCCCAACGATGTTTTCCCAACTCCTGGTGGTCCAACAAAACAAAGAATTGTTGGCTGCTGTTCTTTTTTCTTGGTAACTTTTTCAAAAGGTTGTTTTTCATCTTTAGACACAATAGATGGTTCTGTTGTAGGAGCGACGACTTCATTTTTTCTTTTTAATTCTATCACGGCAAGATATTCTAAAATTCTTTCCTTGATTTTCTTTAATCCAAAATGATCTGCGTCAAGAATTTTTTGCGCTTCCTTTAAGTCAATATTATTTTCTGACGAAAGACTCCAAGGTAATTCTACCAACCAGTCTAAATATGTACGGACATATGATGCTTCAGGATTAAACTGCGACATTTGTTGCAATCGCTTCAACTCTTTAACTGCTTTTTCCTGAACTTCTTTTGGCATTTTTGCTTTTATTATTTTTTCCTGATACTCATCTAAGTCTTTTTTATCGCTTTTAGAACCAAGCTCTTCTTCGATTGTTTTCATTTTTTCCCGTAAAAAATTCTCCTTCATTCCTTTTTCAAATTTTTTTTGCGTCTTTGATGATATGTTCTGTTCAATTTCTAAAATCTTTACTTCACGATTGATATATTCAACTTCTCTAATTAAACGGGGCTTCAGAACAACCTCTTCAAGTAGGATCTGTCTTTCAGTTTCTTTTATATCCAATACCATTGCAATTTGATATGAAAAATCATTTGCCGAATTTAAATTAAGGATGTTCATTAAAAAAACTAAATCTACTGACTTACCAAAATTAATTGCTCTCTTTATCTGACCGGATATGTGTTTGATCATTGCTTGAGTTTCTTCGTCTTCACGAACATCATCTATTACTTCAATCACGCGTGCTTCCAAATAACTATCCTTTTCGGTTTTTGTAAACTGAATAACTCGTATTTTTTTTACACCCTTGATTAATGCATTTACTTCCCCCTTTCCGCCAGGAACAATTTTTTGAATTTCAGCCACTATTCCAATTTGATGCAAGTTTTCTGGTTTAGGATCTTCACTTGCTGTATTCTTTTGCATTAGTAAAACCACGCGTTTATCTTTTTTCATCGCAATATCAACTGCTATTATGCTCTTATTTCGACCGAACACCAAGACGTTTTCGGTGTTTGGAAAAACTATGCCATCACGCACAGCGATGATTGGATAAATGGGTTGTTCTGTTGCTCCTGGCATTAATATCATGGTAATTAGCAGTATAACAAATTGATTGCTAACTGTCAATTAATAATAGGTTTGAGTTGTTTATATTCTCCAATTATATATATCCGTTCAATTAACTTGTTTAAAATCTATATAAAATCTTTTTCCAATAATTTAAAATCACTAAATCGTTTGCGTTTTATTAAAGAATTATTCATTAATTGTGGTAATTGTTCGTGATATGAAGATTGTTGATTTTGATAAATAATTCCTAAAGGATATTTTTCTTTTTCAATATCTTGAATTATTTTCATGGCTCGATCTTTATTATTAACTTTATTATCTATTAATTTATATACCCTTTTACGGTAGTATTGATAACCGTTTATCTTATTAAAAGTAACACAAGGCTGTAAGACGTTTACCAAGGAAAAGCCCTTGTGATTAATCGCACTTTTTATCATTGAAATCATATGTTGAGCATCTCCTGCAAAACTTTGAGAAATAAAAGTTGCGCCCTGCGTTAAAGCTAGTCCAAGTGGATCAATTGGAGATTCAATTAATCCATATGGAGTTGATTTTGACAATGCACCTTTCATTGCAGTTGGAGCAACTTGACCTGTTGTTAAGCCATAAACCCTATTGTCATGAATAATTACCGTTATATCATGATTTCCACGACATGCATGTAAAAAATGATTTCCACCTTCACCATAACAATCGCCGTCACCCGCAACAACAATTATTGGCATCTTGTGATTTGCAAGTTTATATCCGATTGCTGTTGGAATTGCACGACCATGCAAACCATGAATTGCATATGCGTTTAAAAAGTCATTCATATTTCCGGAACAACCTATTCCAAAAACCACACCCACGTCAGATGGTGATAAACCCATCTGTGCTAAAGCGGATTTTATGGCAATTCCAATTCCCCAATCCCCACATCCAGGACACCAAGTTGGTGTATAACCGGAAAAATCTTGCATTGTAATAGTGTTCATATAATTTTTATAACGATTATAAATATTATAATTATTATTTTACTTTGACCATAACTTCCTTTACCGTAATCGGTCTTCCGTCATAACGTAAAACTTTTTCCTTTATTTCTATCCCTATTTCCATCTGTAACAACTTACCAAATTGACCCGTACTGTTGTTTTCAACTAAGACATATCGTTTATCTTGATTAAATAATTTTATAACTTTTTCTTTATCTAGAGGATAAACGTGATTAAAATGAATCACTGCACAATCTGGTATTTGTTTTTGTGTTTCCAGTAAAATTCCTTTAATGCTACCCCATCCAACTAAAACAATTTTTGCACGTTCTAAATTTCCATAAACTAAAGGAGTAGAAAAATCATTTTTTAAATAAGTGTTAATTTTGACTGTTCGTTTTTTAACTTGAGCAATTCTCTCGTTACTATCTTCTGTTGTATGTCCATCTTGAAGATGTTCATATGAATTTGCTTGATAATAATAATCCTTTAAACCTGGTATTAAACGAGGTGAAATCCCATCCTCAGTTATTTGATAACGTGAATATTTGCCCTCATTAACAAAATCGATTGTCTTCCCTCGATTGACTTTGTAATTGTTTTTTATATTGTCTAAAACAGATTGTGTAATTGTTGCGTGTGATTCTGATAAATACATATCAGACATAACAATAACTGGTAGTTGATAAATTTCTGCCAGATTAAAAGCTTTTGCTGTTAAGAAAATCATTTCCTCAATATCTCCTGCAGCAAGAACAATTTTTGGAAACTCACCGTGACCAGCGTTAACAGCGAATAACAAATCTCCTTGTTCAGTCCACGTTGGCATTCCGGTTGCTGGACCTGGTCGTTGAGAAAGAAAAACCACCAGCGGTATTTCTGCAATCCCGGAAAAAGACAGACTCTCCACCATCAATGCAAATCCACCACCTGAACTTCCAACTGCAGAACGAGCACCTGCAAATGACGCACCTAATGCAGAGCTAACAACGGCAATTTCATCTTCACTATGACGAACAACCATTTGCGTTTTTCGTTGCCAATCAGCCAAAACAGTTAGCACTGATGAAGAAGGCGTCATAGGATATGCAGCGTAAAATCTACAATCACCTATCACTGCACCAAGCGCAAAGGCTTCATTACCAGTTAATAGTAATTGTTTATTATTTTTATTTTGTGATAATACCGGTTGAATTAAAGCTTTGTATCTATCTATCACATAATCATAACCTCTTTTTGCAAACTGACGGTTATAATCAACCACTTCTTTTCCTTTTTTTTCAAATGTTTCTGATAATAACATGTTCACATCTTGAAAATTTATTCCAAGTAATGCACAAGAAGCTCCAAGCGCAATTGTATTCTTCATCACAACTTGACCATTTAACTCTTTTAACATCTTCCCCGTTGGAATATCTAACATTTGTAGTTTCTTAGATGATTGTGGTTTAAAAATTTCTGAATCAAAAACTACAACAGCATTATCTTCTAACTGCGTTTGATGAAATTTCCAGGTTTCTTCATTAAGACAAACAAGAATGTTAATATTTTCCTGAAGACAGTAAACTTTTTCATCAGATAAGGTAAGTTTATAAGAGTTGTGTCCTCCACGAATTAAAGAAGGATATTCAATATAATCAAAGACTGAATATCCAAGCCTATTGGCAATTTTTGCCATTAAAATACCAGTTGTCATAATTCCAAAACCAGCCTCACCACCAATCATCCAGGTAGATTTCATAAATAAATTATTTCGGAAAGATTCGGTTTCCGTTTTCATCTTCAATAATTATTGCTGCAACCGGACATGCTTTTGCTGCTTCTATTATATTTTCATCTGTATCTTCAACAGTTGTGTCAATAAAAATTGCCTTTGCTTCAGAATCAAGAACGAAAGTTTTTGGAGCAACTGCAATACATGTTGCTGCTCCGATACATAAATCTCGGTCAACCCAAACTTTAAGCTTCCTAATTTTTACCGGTCCTGAGGGTTTGGTTGAATCCAACAGTTTTTGATTAGACATATAATAAAATTTAGAATTTATAATTTAGAATTCATAATTTTTTAGAATTTGTTTAAGTGCGTCTAAAGGTAAAAGCGCACACTTTAAACGATTAATCCCTAAATCAATCCCTAACATTTTAATAATAAAGTCTCGATTCAGTTTTCGCAACTGCTCTTTCGTTTTTCCTTTAACGTTTTCTGTCAATAAAGACGCACTTGCAATAGAAATCGCGCAACCTTTTGCTTGAAAACTAATTTCTTTAATTTTTTTTTCCTGAATATTTATATATAAAGTAATTTCATCTCCACAAAATGGATTATTTAATTTAACTGAATGTTGGAACTGCTTAAGTTTTCCAAAATTACGCGGATTTTGGTAATGATCAATGATGGTTTCTTTGTATATATTCATGTTTTTAATAGGAAAAGTAAGTATTGCTTCATGTTTTATCCTAATACTTTAGTTACTTTCTTTAACCCATCAATCAATCTGACAACGTCTTTTACATCATTATAAATATAAAAACTCGCTCTGACTGTGGCTAATACTTTAAGTCTCTGGTGCAAAGGCATAGCGCAATGATGACCAGCTCGAACACAAATCCCTTCATCAGCTAGAATCTGAGCGATATCATGGGGGTGGAAATGATTAAGGGAAAATGAAACTATACCGCATTTTTTTTGTAAATTTTTCGGACCAAATATTTTGATTTTTTTTCCAAACGTTTGATTTAACAACTTATAACAATAAGAAGTTAACTCCTCTTCATGTTTTAATATATTATTCAACCCGATTTTTTCTAAAAATTTTATTGCTTCTTTTAAAGCTATTACTTGTCCTATGGCCGGTGTACCGGCTTCGAATTTATGAGGTGGATTTTTAAATGTTGTTCTCTCAATATAAACTTCACTTATCATATCTCCACCATACATAAAAGGAGACATTTCTTTAAAGATTTTTTCTTTTCCCCAAAGTACCCCAACGCCAGTTGGCCCCAACATTTTATGGGAAGAAAAAACTAAAAAATCAGCTCCCAAATCCTGAACATCAATTTTTAAATGAGGTATTGCTTGCGCTGCGTCAACTATAACAATAATTTTCGGATTTATTCTCTTTACTTCAAGAATTATTTGTTTAACTGGATTAATCGTGCCGAGAACATTTGAAATATAGGTTAACGTTAATATTTTGGTTTTTCTCGTAATTATTTTGTTCCAATTTATTTCTAAATATCCTTCATCATTAATGTCTAGAACTTTAAATATTACCCCTGTTTCTGAAGATAACACTTGCCAAGGAACAAAATTTGAATGGTGCTCCATTATTGTGGTAACTATTTCATCTTCCTTTTTTATTATTTTCCTTCCTAATGAATAAGTAAGTAAATTTAAGGATTCGGTTGCATTTCTAGTGAAAACAATTTCTTCAGGTTTATTTGCATTGATAAATTTTGACACTATTTGCCTAGTTTCCTCAAATTCAATCGTGCTTTTTTCAGAAAGAGGATAAATTCCTCGAAAAACATTAACTCCGTATTGCTGGTAATACTCAATTTCTTTATCAATCACCTGTTTTGGTTTCAATGAACTAGCCGGAGAATCAAGATAAACTAAATCAGGATGGTTCTGAAAAATCGGAAATTGTTTTTTAATGTCTTTGATGTTTAGCATATTACCTATATTTAACTATGTCATTGCGAGGATTACTAGACGTAGTTATAATCCCGAGCACACTCAAGGAACAATCTCACTACTAATAAGACGTCCTATATTAACGGGATTGCTTCACTCTCGACTACGCTCCAGTTTACAATGATAATTTGTAATTCACATCATAAATTCTTATTTTATCAATAATTTCCGAGATGAATCCATTAATCAAACACGCCTGTGCTTGTTTTTTTGACAAACTACGCATTTGCAACAATAATAATTGATCTTTATCCAGTTGACCAGTGGTTGAACTATGTGTACAAAAAACATCATTGGCGAGAATTTCTAAATCCGGTTTCGAAGATACAAAGCAACCATCTGACATTAAGATATTTTGGTTTTTTTGATATGCGTGGGATTTTTGAGCGTTTTTGTCAATTCGAATTAATCCCTGATAATTAAACTTAGCTTGATCATAAAAAACTCCTTTGATTAATAAATTAGATTTTGATTTTGGCACTAAATGATTTTGAGAAGTTTGTAATATAAAGTTATCTTTCTTATTTCCAATATATGTTCCCATAATTTCCAAATTAACCCCACTTGTATTAATATTGAAATTATATTTTCCTGATAAATTATAAAAATACACAAAATAATCACCCGGTTTACTAAAGTTAAAGTTTATTTCTTTCGTTTGGTTTAGGTTAATTAAATGCATATGATAATAAATTCAAATTACAAAAATCAAAGATTCAAATCAATATCAAAGAATAAATTACAAATTTTAAATAAAATAAATTATTTTTGTCATTTGGGTTTTGGATTTGATTTGTTATTTGGATTTTGTTATTTGTATTTTATATTGCTAGCCTACACTCCCACTCATCTCCAAATTAATCAGTCGATTAAGCTCAATTGAATATTCCAGTGGAATTTCTTTTACAACTGGTTCAATAAAGCCATTAACCAGCAAACCTTCTGCTTGATTTTTATCAATCCCTCTTGAACTTAAATAAAATATTTTTTCCTGTCCCAATTTTTCAACTGTTGCTTCGTGTTGAACTTGTGTATCTGAATTTTTGATCTTCATGGTTGGATAGGTGTCACTTCGTGATTTTTCATCAATTAAAAGAGCATCACAGGTGACATAAGTTGAAGATTGTTTTGCTTCAGGCCTAATCTGAACTAGTCCGCGATATGATGTTCTTCCTCCTTCTTTTGCAATTGATTTGGAAATGATCCGCGAACTGGTTTGGGGTGCAAAATGAATCATTTTTGCTCCGGCATCCAGATACTGACCAGCTGATGCAAAAGCAATGGATAAAACTTCGCCGCGTGCCCCTTTTCCCATTAAATAAACGCTGGGGTATTTCATTGTTAAAGCACTTCCTAAATTGCAGTCAACCCACTCCATCAACCCATTTTCTTCAACATTCGCTCGTTTTGTGACAAGATTATAAATATTCTTACTCCAATTTTGAACCGTTGTATAACGTACGCGTGCATTTTTTTTAATAAAAACTTCAACAACTGCAGCGTGCAAAGATACTGTCGTATAGATTGGCGCTGTACAACCTTCAATATAATGCACCTCGCTATCTTTTTCTGCGATTATTAATGTTCTTTCAAACTGACCAAATCTTTCTGCATTAATCCGGAAATATGCCTGAAGTGGTAATTTCAATTTGACTCCTCTTGGAATATACACAAAACTTCCTCCAGACCAAACCGCAGTATTTAAAGCAGCAAATTTATTATCTTGTGAGGGAATCAATTTTCCAAAATATTCCTTAACAATTGTAGGATACTTTTTTAAAGCTGTATCCATGTCACAAAAAATCACACCTTTTTTATCCAATTCTTTCTTAATGCTTTCATAAACCACTTCCGATTCATATTGCGCACTCACTCCTGCTAAAAACTTCTTTTCCGCCTCAGGAACACCAATTTTATCGTAAGTATCTTTTATTTCCTTAGGTAAATCATTCCATAAACCAACGGGTTTATCTGTTGATTTAATGTAGTATGTGATTTTGTTAAAATCCAATTTTTTTAAATCTGGACCCCATTTTGGTAATGCTTTGTTTGCAAATATTTTATATGCTTTCAATCTTTCCTCCAACATCCAACTTGGTTCTTTTTTCCACCTCGAAAGTTTATTAATAAAATCCGTAGAAATACCCTGCTTAACTTTATATTGATTATTTTCCAGAGTTTTTTTCATAACCTGTGTTTTCAATTTGCTGTGCCAATTCCCAACCACCAGTTTGCTTTAAAACCCCTTTTGATAAAATCAATACTTTATCTGGTTTAAAATATTGAAAAATACGATTGTAATGTGTGATTACAATATAAGTACGATTTTTTTGATACTTTTTCATCACTTTAGCAATAATTTTTAACGAATCAACATCAACTCCGGTATCAATTTCATCAAAAATCATGACTTTTGGCTGTAAGATTAGACCTTGTAATAATTCTAGCTTTTTTCTTTCTCCACCTGATGCACCTTCGTTTAGGGGACGTTTTACTAACTCTTCTTTAATTACTAATTCTTTTGATAGGTGTTTGATTTTATTGTTCAAATCTATCGGTGAAATTTTCCCGCGCAACGCGACCCGCATCATTTGAAATAATGACACACCGTTTAAAACCAAAGGGGACTGGAATGATAGGAATAACCCGGCTTTTGATCGTTTATCAGGAGACAAATCTTGGATATACTGGTTGTTTAATGTTATTTTTCCAGATTTTATTTGATAAACCGGATGTCCTGCAAGGGCTAAGGCTAATGTTGACTTACCTGAACCGTTTGGACCCATGATGGCATATATTTTTCCTTTTTCAAAAAGATATGAAAAATCTTTAATGATAATCTTGTCCTTAACGGCAATCGTTAACTTATTAATCGATAACATATTTTATTTGAATAATTCAAGCAGTTTGATTTTTTTTAATTGAGAAGATACCAATAGATTCAGTCTTTTTTGGAGAAAGTTTTTATGTTGACAAATTGCTTCATATTCACATGAACCGGTTTTACATGAACAAAAATTAACTTCCCCGGAAAATATTTTTAAATAGTCAAATAATGTAATTGAATTTATTTTTTTGGTTATCACATATCCACCAACCCTTCCTTCTTTACTTTTTAAAAGACCATTATGAACCAAGGTCGCAGCTATCCTAGCTAAAAATCTTTGTGGTAGTTTGGTTATTTTGATCAAGCTTGAAAGCGGCATTTGCTTATCTTCTTTGATTAATAAAGACAAAGTAATCAGTCCGTAGTCAGCTTGTTTAGGTAAATTAAACATATACTATATGTGTAGTAGTTTATCAAATCCTAAAATAAAAGCAAGGAGGAAAACACATTGATCTAATAATTATTTTTTCCGCATTATAAAAAGATACTTAAAACCTCTTAAATAAAAATTATATTGTCTTGCTCGATTATGCCAAAGACTAGTATTTGATGTTTGATTATGACGAGTTAAACAAATTAAATCAACAGGTTCGAAATATTTTTCTAATCTTTGCCAAAGTAAAAACCCAACAGGAGTAAATTTCTTTTTAATCCATTGATCAGCTATCACCCAGCCCATCGCTTTTCCTTGTTTTAAAATTCTAACAATTTCACATGCGACTTTTTCTAACTCATCATAAAATTCCGTTTTTTCGCAAGAAATCTTGCCAATACATTCTTTGTTATTAGAATAATTTATATTGTCAGAGTATGGCGAATCAATAAATACAAAATCAACGGAATTATCTTTAAGTGGGATTTTTCGAGAATCATTTTTAATTACATCTGGCCTTACAACATTAAGGTCATATCCAATAACTTTTCGTTTTAATTCGTTTGCCACGTCAATTGTTGTTCCGCTCCCACACATCGGATCAACAAAAATCTAATCGCTTTATATCTTCGTCAGTTAGTCCATATTTTTTTAGCATTTGCTCATTTCTTAAGAATGCCCCTCGTTCCTGATGATGATTCTCTGGGTGATAATCAATGATTGAATCGGCATAACTAGAAAATAATGTCTCCCAATCCTTTTTGCTAATTTTTTTAATTTGTATTGGGAGTTCCCATTCTTTGATAAATTTTATTAATCTTTCCATTGCTTCCTCATTATCTAAAGAAGAAATACTGTTGTTTGGTTTTAATCCAACTAATTGTAAAATTTTTCTTGTATTCATAAGATTTTTATAATTATTTATTTTTTAAAAACATTTTTATTATGAAATTCTAAAAACGACTTATCTGGCAAAAAACGCTGAGGTAAAATTATTTTTTGATTTTTATAGCATAAAAAGTAATCCTTGACTGATTGGTTATCTAAATAATCATTGATACTAGTCGAAATATCTACAATATAATCTGGTGTTATGGAAATCAAACCTCTATCAAAAGCCCTGTCATGTAAAGTATTTAAACATAAACCGTTATGAGGATTCAAGCGATTATTAGAATCTACAGACCAAGGTACAATATGACTCGCATTTAGCAACTCTACAAAAGGCAAACCTGTAATACAACACTTATTTTGATATGAGGATAAAACAGCGTTTCTAAAAAAGTTTTGATTAATTCTCGATTTAACAATACTATCACGTTCCTTACCTTTGGGAAATTCAGTGATATTTTTTAGTTTATTTTCAAAATCAATAATTTTATTTTCACTTTCATATACTGTTTTTTCCCAATCATTTTTAAATAGCAACCAAATATTTTTATCCTCTTCCTCTATGTTTTCTAATGTGTCTCTGTCTGAATCTAGCTTGGAAAAATTCTTAAATCGTTTTGTAACTTCTTTTGGTGTTTTCCCTAATAATTCAGCGAACCTAATAATATTAGCATTTTGGGAATTTATTTCATTTATTGGTATTTTGCAGTATAAGTTATATCCTGATAATAATTCTTCCCGTGACCAACTATCTGAAATTTCAGCAAGTAATGCAACAGCATTTTCAATATCTTCTAAATTTTCAACTACAAAACTTATCTGAAAATTATTGCCAAAACTACCAGTTGTTTCTTGTCTTTTTAAAAATTTTATTTTTCCAATATATTTTTGTTTTATGTAATCAATGTTTCCTAAACACCATACATCTATTTTTGGTTTGTTTTTTGCTAATAAAATGTAGGCAAATCTTTTTCCGCCTTTTTGATATAAACCACACCATTTATCAGTTTCAGAAACAGATAAGGCAACTATATTATTTTTAAGTCGATTCGCTATTTGATAAAAAAGTTGTTTTGAAATACTTAGTTTTTCCATAATGTTTTTTTCGAATATTCAAAATCATATTGCTGTCAACTGGCGTAAGTTAGCATACTTGTATTAAATAATATAAGACATGAATATCCTTTCTTGTTTTATCAGCGAATGACCAAGAATGATCGATTTTAATCTTTGAAAATGTTTTCTGTATTTCATATAGTAACATTATGTTTCTATTATAACGGTTTTATAAAAAAATTTAGTAGCAATTTAAATCATTTTTGCTATATTAGTCATAGAGACGAACCTTCCCCGAGCAATCGGGGGATTTTTTATAGCTCAATTTCCCCTTTTAATTTTTTCAAATGCGATTGACATTAGTTTTTTTGTATGTTCTATTAATTATGTTTTACTGTACCGTCGAGCAATCGGCGGGTTTTTTTATCTGCTCTTTCATATCCTCCCAATGCTCCATCCAAGATGTTTTTGAGTATAAAAAATATTGGCTCCGTCAATAAACACATAAACCTTATCTTTAGTAAATTGTTTCAACATAGTTGCATTTTTATCCCAATGTTGGGAAATTTCTTTACCTTATTGTTGATTTTCATAACTAAATAATCTTAACAAGATTTGATTATTTTTACCAGTACTTAGCTGAATCCGCTTGAAATGAAACCGTGGAGCGAAAAAGTAGTTTTTTATTTTATAGAATATTTTCACATGCTTATTTTTACCATTTTATAAAAATAAAAACAATGCAAAACTTCCTGAACCAACCTCATCCATGTAAGAACTCACAGTTATTAACGCAGAACTATGTTATTCTGACTTGCTTAGAATCATCGTTAGATTCTGGATGCACTCTATAGTCTATTTCAGTGGGTCGCTTACCAGAATGACAAATGATATTGTTTATTATTAATTTATCAAAGGCCCTGAACTCTTACTTATTTTGTATTATGAAGCAAAAACTCTTTTTTCCAATGTAGTTACCCGATCATCCAATCGTCGGGATTGTTCTGAATTAACCGTATTTTCATCTTTTAAATCCCTATAATCTTTTGCTAGCCAGTCAAGAGTTTTTGAAATGTCATCAAGCATTTCAAGTTTTTTATCTATTTTTTCAAATTTTTCATCAACAGAATCAAATCTCATTTCTAAAAACTTTATTATTTTAGATGTATTCTTATCAAAACTATTTCTCAATTTTTCATCTAAGTACTTCTTTGTAACCAAATCACTATCTATATTATTCTTATTTTTTTTCATATCTTTATAGTAAACCAGAAAAAATATAAAATCAACGGAATATTAGGAAATAAAAAAGGGAATATACGAGAGTAACATTGACTTTGCAAAGACGGTTTTTACAAACTCATCCTTGTCACACGATCAAGATGATCTGAGTTTTTAACAAACTGATTGGCTTTTGCTTTATAACCAGCGACTATTCCGATCATTGCTGCGTTGTCACCGGTTAAGTATTTAAAAGGAGGAAAAATAATAGCTCCGTTATTTTTCTTAACCATTGCTCGTAGACGTTTTCGTAAATATAAATTAGCACAAACTCCCCCACCAATAATAATATTTGTTACTCCGGTTTGTTTAATTGCAGATTCAGTTTTTTTGACAATCACGTCAAACACGGCTTCTTGAAAAGAACTAACAAGGTATTTAATTGATTTAATTTTTTCTTTCTCTGGAAGTTCTCTAACATAATAATAAAAAGAGGTCTTTAAACCGGAAAAAGAAAAGTCTAAGTTTCTAGACTGTAGCATTGGTCTTGGAAAATGATATTTATCTATTTGACCAATTTCTTGAGCTAATTGTTCAATTACGGGTCCCCCAGGATAACTCAATCCTAAAAGTTTTGCTGCCTTATCAAGTGCTTCACCGGCTGCGTCATCAAGAGTTTCCCCTAAAACCTGATATTGTAAATGACCTTTGATTAAAACAATTTCAGTATGCCCGCCGGAAACAATTAAACCTAAATAAGGAAATTTTATTTCATAAGTCGGTTTACCAAATCGGTTTTGTGCAAAACAAGAATACAAATGCCCTTCTAAATGATTAACTGCAATTAATGGTTTTTGATATTGGATTGCCAATTCTTTTGCTTTTCGAATTCCCACCTCAAGTGCAATTGCCAACCCTGGTCCTTGTGTCACCGCAATCGCATCAATCCCATCCATATAACGCTCAATATTCTTAAATCTTAAATCATATATCATAAATCTCTTTAAAGCCTTTTCCACCACCCCATCAATCCTTTCTTCATGCGCCTGTTTTGCTAAAGTCGGATAAATTCCTCCCCACTTTTTATGTATATCAATTTGAGAATAAATTACATTACTGATAATTCTTCTTCCTTCAACCACTGCAACTGCTGTTTCATCTGCTGAAGTATCAATCGCCAAGATTTTCATGAGTTATACGAAACTCTTAACTTTCTCGATCCTTCAGTAATATATTCAATATTAATATATACAATATACGCGCGTTTATTAATTACTTTAATTAGATTGCCAATTTTCTCTCCCCACTCAAACATTAAAAGATTATTAGGTTTTAATACTTCTTCTATCCCAATTTTTTCTAAATCTTGAGCAGAATCGATTTGATACAGGTCAAAGTGCGACAGCTTATTAAAATACTTATCTTTAAGCGGATATTCATAGGCTATCGTATATGTTGGCGAGATAATATTATTAATACCCAACTCTTCACCAATTCCCTTAATGAAAACGGTTTTGCCTGCGCCTAATTCACCTGAAATTATAAAAACCATAGGTTTCTTAACTACATTTTTTTTATTTTGATTAAAAATTGATAAAGCAATTTTTTTGGTTTCTTTTTCGCTTTTACTGATATAGATTTTATCGACTGATCTATCTCCTTGACGTAAAACCTTTATATTTGCTTTTGTCAGATCAATTACAGTTGACGGTCTGTTCCTTGGTAAATTTCCTGCATCAATAGCCAAATCAATCAGTTGCGTTTTTTTTGAACTTAATTCTTTTTGAAATGTACTTAGTTGATAATGTGGTTGTTTTCCGGATAGGTTGGCAGAAGTGGCCGTAAGTGGTTTGCCGAAAGCTCTAACCAACTGGTTTATCAAGAGATATTTTATAAGACGTATCCCTAATGTGTTTTTTTCTGATTCCAATCTACTATCAACTTGATGTTTTGACGGTAGTATTACGGTAAATGCACCGGGTAATATCTCATGTAAAACTTGTTTTTGTGATGATAATATCTCGACTTGTTTATCTAACATTCCCCAACCGTCGACAAAAATGGAGATTACTTTTCCAAATGGTCGATTTTTTACTTCAATCAATTTATTAATCGCGTATTTATTAGTTGCATCAGCCAATAAACCATAAACTGTATCCGATGGAAAAACCACCAAACCACCGGAGGAAAGAACTTTTACAGTTTCCTTAACAATATAGGAATGATTGCCTCTTTTTAACACTATTGTTTTCATGTTTATAAAATATAATTTACCTATATATTAGTTGTCATTGCGAGCAAACCCCACCTAAGCGGATGAAGCGAAGCAATCCCGTTAATATAAGAATAACTCTATTGGTAATGGGATTGCCACGTCGCTCCTTATAGTCGCTCCTCGCAATGACATTGTCTGATAAAGGTCTAACGTACAAAATTAACAGTTTTATTTTTTTCCATTCTTATTCTACCAAAAATCTGTTAAAATGAACGACATGGCTAATAAAAAAAATAATCAACCAATTAAAAAAATTACTCAATTTAAACTTGAGTTGAATATTAAAACGGTTTTTATCATTATTTTTTCTATTTTATTTTTTTCTTACCTTTTCCGTTCGATTTCTAAAGAAGTAAAACAAGCCCTACCTGAAAAACCAATCGCAGTGATACTCCAGGATATTCGTGCTAGTAAAATTAATAAAATTGAAGTAATTGACAATAAAATTCTGGCATATTATAAAAACGAATCAATGGCGATTTCATATAAAGAAACCGGGGACAGTTTTAGAAAAATATTAAATGACTCAAATATAAATCCTGAATCTATCAACACGATTGTCAAAGACACGCAAGGATCAAGCGGATTGATGAATTTAGTCAGTAATGTTGTTCCAACTATTTTAATGGTTGTATTTTTTCTTTTTCTTTTCCGCCAAGCAAAAGGAGCACAAGATTCGGTTTTTTCATTTGGACAAGCACGCGTCAAACGTTTTAATAAAGACCTTCCAAAAACAACCTTCGCGAATGTTGCCGGCGTTGATGAAGCAAAAAAAGAACTTGAAGAAGTGGTCGACTTTTTAAAACATCCGGAAAAATATAAAAAACTTGGAGCACGAACTCCAAAAGGCGTTATGCTTGTTGGGCCATCAGGATGCGGAAAAACATTACTGGCAAAAGCAGTTGCCGGTGAAGCAAATGTCCCCTTCTTCTCTATTGCCGGATCAGAATTTATGGAAATGTTGGTTGGAATAGGTGCTGCTCGTGTCCGTGATCTTTTTGGGACTGCTAAAAAAAGTGCACCATCAATTATCTTTATTGACGAGATTGACGCAATTGGACGCGCACGATCGGTTGGAATGATGCCTTCACATGACGAACGCGAACAAACATTAAACCAAATTTTAGTTGAAATGGATGGATTTAATCCAACCGAGCAAGTGGTTGTGATTGCCGCAACTAATCGCGGAGATATGTTGGATACAGCATTGATGCGTCCGGGAAGATTTGACCGAAGAATTTTGGTTGATTACCCTGATGTTACTGGTCGAAAAGAAATTATTCGAATTTATTCAAAAAACAAACCTTTCACTGACATGGTTAATTGGGATAAAATCGCAAAACGCACTGTTGGTTATTCTGGAGCAGATTTAGAAAATATGTTGAATGAAGCCGCCATCCACGCTGCCCGTAATACTAAAGAAAAAATCACCATGGAAGATCTTGAAGAAGCAGCAACAAAAGTTAAACTGGGACCGGAAAAAAAACGTCTACAAACTGAGTCAGACCGCCAATTAACTGCTTATCATGAAGCCGGTCATGCAATTGTATCTCATTTTTTACCTCATACTGATCCGGTGCATAGAATCTCAATCGTTTCCCGAGGTATGACTTTGGGATATACTCTAATTCCTCCGGAAAAAGATAAACTCCATGAAACACAAAGCCATTTACTAGAACAGATTGCCGTAACCATGGGAGGACGAGCCGCTGAAAACGTGATGTTTAAAGAAATCACAACAGGTGCTGCGAATGATTTTGATCAAGCAACCAGTATTGCCCGGGCAATGGTGGTTGAATACGGAATGAGCACACTTGGGCCAGTTAATTATGGACCAACGCGGGACATTACCGAATGGGGCAAATCATATTGGGAGCAGAATAGTGTTTCCCAGGAAATGATGGCAAAGATTGATCAAGAAATAAAAACCATTGTTACTGCTGGTTATGAATTAGCGGTTTCCACAATCGACAAACAAAAAAAATTATTGGATAAGGTTGCAACAGCACTCTTAGATAAAGAAAGCCTTGATCAAGATGAATTTGAAAAAATTGTTGGTGTTAAATCAAGGCAGGATTTACTATCACTCAATCATAACCCCTAATAAATAATGAACACATCGTTGATCATTGACGGAAACGCAATTATGCACCGGGCGTTTCATGCAATTCCCCCTTTTAAAACTCGATCCGGCATTCCAACTAATATTCTCTACGGTTTTTTTTCCATGCTTCACAAAGTGACTAACGATTTCAAACCAACATATTTAACTGTTTGTTTTGACACTCCCGCACCAACATTTCGAAATAAATTATTTGATAAATATCAGGCCCAACGACCAAAAATTGATAATAATTTTATCATTCAAATACCCACAATTAAGTCAGCGCTTGACCAAGGGCAAATCTTTCATATCGAAAAAGATGGGTTTGAGGCTGATGACGTGATTGGAACAACAGCAAAAATTGCAGCTAAAAATAATATTAGAACTTTAATTTTGTCTGGTGATAAGGACTTATTGCAACTGGTTAATGATAATATTATGGTTATTGCTCCACAATTGGGACTTTCCAATCTTGCACTGATGGATTCTCCCGCTGTAATAAAAAAACTTGGGATAACGCCTGGACAAATCTCGGATTTTAAAGCGCTCATGGGTGATCCGGCAGATAATTATTCCGGTGCTAAGGGAATCGGTCCCAAAACCGCTGCGCTATTAATTAGTCAGTTTCAAACAATCGAAAATCTCTTTAATCACCTTGATGAAATTAAGGATAAAACCCGTCAAATTATTATTGATTGTAAAAAATCTATTTTCTTAGCTAAACAATTGGCACAGATTAAAACAGACATTGATATTGAATATGATATTAAGAAAACTCTCTTTACCGGATTTAATGATTCTCTAAAAAAGTACTTGCTTGAGTTTGAAATGTTTGGACTGGTTAATCGAATTTATCCAAACACGAAAAAAAGTACAATCTCAAAGAAACCTGTTAAAACGCAAACAGATCAAATAAGTTTATTTTGACCTTTCTTATGAAAATCAAAATCAATAAAAAATTGGTCAGTTTATGTTTGTTTGTTATCTTTTTAATTTATCAGACAATAATTCAACAAAATAATCCGATAAAAACTAACCTAAAAAATAACCAGGTCGTAAAAATATCCCCTACTCCAATCAAAAACGCAACTAAAGTCATTTCTGTTATTGACGGCGATACGATTATTTTAAACGACCAAAGTCACTTGCGTTATATTGGCATTGATACACCGGAGCTTCATCATCCGCTAATAAAACTTCAGTGTTTTGGTGAAGAAGCAAAAATTGCTAATCAAAAATTAGTTGAAAGAAAAGAAATAATAATGGAAAAAGATGTTTCCAATGTTGATCGCTATAAGCGGTTGTTACGCTATGTTTGGATTAAACAAGATAGTACAAATTCAGCTCTTTTTGTTAATGACTATCTTGTCCGTCAAGGTTTTGCTCATGCATCCACTTTTCCTCCTGATGTCAAATACGCGAAACAATTTATTGAAGCGGAAACCGAAGCGCGCGAAAACAAACGCGGTTTATGGAGTAAGTGCGAATAATGTCTAATTATTTATCGATATTTATTACCTTATTCTTACTTTTTAGACCACTAATTATTTTTACCCGAGAGGGACTAATATTAAAGTTGTCAGCTAATAATTTAATTAGGGCCTTATTTGCTTTTCCTTTTTCCGGTGTTTCGTGTAAAAAAATTTGATACGTGTTATTAGAAATTTTTTCAATACTTTCTTTTTTTGATTGAGTTTTTGCTTTTACCTGGATTATCATAATAATTTTTATTTTCAAGAGTTTAGAAATTAGTTTTAATTAATATATGTAATTTCAGTTCGGATAATGACATTTCTTGTTCTCCTTCGCTCAAATTCATCTCGTGGTTGGAGTTTATCCCGTTGAAGAACGGGATCCACGCAGCCGAATATTCGCTTCGGAAAGACTGCGCATTGTCAGTTTGGATAGTGACAACGCTTGTATTTTTTCCCCGACCCACACCAGCAGCGGTCGTTGCGACCGGGTTGTTTTTTTGTCTGTCCGGGCAATGTTACCTTAAAACCAATATCGTTTGCATCTGGTTGTGAATTAGTATTTGGTGAAAGATTTATCTTATTATTTACTTGCGTATCTTCTACCTGCTTTTGTTGTTTTTGAGTGAAGGGATCAATCGATGAGGCTGAACGATATGTCACTCCTGATTTGTACAAAATCGGAGCGGCTTCTTTCTTTTTCATCGTTTCCCTATCATTAACATTAATTTCTACCCGAAAAATTCGACGCGTAATCTCATAATTAATATCATTAATTAATTTTTCAAACATTTTAAATGCTTCGTTTTTATACTCAACCAATGGATCCATTTGTGCATAACCGCGCAAGTTTATTCCTTCCCGCAAATCTTCGATTGCCGTTAAATGGTCAGTCCAATATTTATCAATTGTTGATAAACAAATCATTCCAACAACATTAGTCCATAATCCTTGTCCATATTTTTTTTGTCGCTGTTCATAAACCTGCATTATTATATTATTTAGTTCGTTGCTAATTTTTTCTGCATTATTTCTTTTAGTAACAATTTGTATCTTTTCAGTCTCATTCGGAAGAATCATGCTCATCTCTTTTAAGAAAAGATCTTTTTGCTCGTTTGAAGGTTCATTTTCCGCGATAAAAAAAGATTGTGTGATTTGATTAATTTCTTTTCCCAAAATCGTAAATAGCGCTTTTTTAAATTCTAAAACATTATTTAGTTTCATTAAATTATTCCTCAGTTCATAAAGAATCTGTCTTTGACGATTAATCACATCGTCATAATCAACCAAATGTTTTCGAATATCAAAATTAAAACCCTCAACCTTAACTTGGGCTTGTTCAATTGCCTTGCTCACCATTGAATGTGTTAGTGGCTGATCTTCAGGAAAGTTAAAGAAAGTCATGATTTTGGAAATTTGATCACCTCCAAAAATTCTCATCAGATCATCTTGCAACGCTACAAAAAAACGTGTTTCTCCAGGATCTCCCTGCCGTCCGGCTCGACCTCGAAGTTGATTATCAATTCGACGCGATTCATGTCGTTCTGTACCAATCACATATAGTCCTCCCAACTTAACCACTTCATCATGTTGTCTCTCCCACTCTTCTTTTGCCTTAACTTTGAACTTTGCGCTTTGAACTTTTAACTCTTCTTGTTGTCCTCCCAATATAATATCCACCCCTCTTCCCGCCATGTTTGTAGCGATGGTAACCGCACCTTTTTTTCCAGCATCAGCGATGATTTGTGCTTCTTGAAGATGATTTTTTGCATTAAGAAGTTGATGCGGAATTCCTTTTTTGTTAAGAAGTTGAGATAAGAGTTCATTTTTTTCAATTGAAACCGTTCCAACCAAAACCGGTCGGCCAATTTGATAATTTTTTACAATCTCTTCAATCACAGCATTATATTTTGCGTTTTCAGTTTTATAAATCATATCCGGGTGATCTGCTCGAATCATCTTTCTATGAGTGGGAATCACCAATACATCTGTTTTGTAAATTTTATGAAACTCTTCTGCTTCGGTTGACGCTGTCCCTGTCATTCCAGCAATTTTTTTATACATTCTAAAATAATTTTGAAGAGAAACTGTGGCTAAAGTTTTTGATTCACGCTGAATTGAAACATTTTCTTTTGCCTCAATTGCTTGATGCAGTCCTTCTGAAAATCTTCGACCTGGTAAAAGTCGACCAGTAAACTCATCAACGATAATTACTTCTCCATCTTTTACAATATAATCCTTATTATTTTTAAAAAGCGCATCGGCTTTTAAAGCGGCTTCAAGATGATAAAGTGTGTCGAAATCCTTTTCATAGATATTCTCAACTCCAAGGTTTTTTTCAATCCGTAAAATTCCCGCCTCTGTTAAATTTGCTGTTCTTTGTTTTTCGTCGATTATATAATCGATTTTTGGATCTAATGTTTTGATAACCTGTGAATAACGATAATATTTTGATGTATCTTCATCATAAGGTGCAGAAATGATATGGGGAGTACGTGCCTCGTCGATTAAGACTGAATCTGCTTCGTCAATTATTGCATAATTAAAACCCCTCTGAACCATTTCTTCAGTATTAGCTGCCATGTTATCACGCAAATAATCAAAGCCATATTCACTGTTAATTCCGTAAGTAACATCAGTAAGATATGCTTCCCGACGTGTTATTGGACGTAAATGCGCCAAACGCCAATCCCAACTATCTTTTTCATTAAAATCTTTATCATAAATAAATGATTTTTCACCAATAATTGCACTCGTTGTCATTCCTAAAAAATCAAGCACCGGTCCCATCCATCCGGTTCCAATCCGCGCTAAATAATCATTCACCGTCACTAAATGTGCACCTTTTCCTGTTAAAGCATTTAAATATAGGGCAGTAGTCGCAGAAAGTGTTTTTCCTTCTCCTGTCTTTTGTTCTGCAATCTTACCATCATGAAGTGCGATTCCTGCTAATAATTGAACGTCAAAATGACGCTGACCTAAAACACGATATGCTGCTTCACGAACAAGAGCGAAGGATCGTGGTAATACTTCTTCGAGTTTCTTATTCCCTGATTGTATTTGTTCTTTTAGTTCATTAGTTTCTTCAATGAAATCTTTTTCTTTGAATCTCTTGATTTCTGGTTCAAGCTGATTAATCTGTTTTACAATACTACCCAATCTCGTAAGCTCTTTTTCATTAAAATCAAACCATTTTTTTAAAAACGACAACATATAAATGAATAAAATTATTTTTTAACAAAGTATTCTTGGGGAATTACTAAAATTCTTGTAGCAGAGTATCTTTGTTCTTCTTTTTTATCCCCAATAGATTTTTTATATACAATGTGAATTGTGTCTCCAACCTTAATTTTTGAAAAACCAATTCTTTCACTTTCTAATGTCTTGATATTAATCAAATATATTTTTGTATATATCTCAATGTCAACTAAATCATTTTCCTTATCAACATTTAATATATTTAAATAAAAATCTTCTCTATTAATATCTGTTACCTTACCAGACTGCAATATATACTGTTCCTCCAAATAAATTGAGTTTGCGTTGACATTTTTATCAATCATTGGCCCAGTAACTACAATATAATCGTCTTTAACAATATCATCAAACTCCTTTTCTTTCTTGACTCCATTAATTAATGAATAAATAAGCGTCAAGTCTTTTTCTATTGTTATCGTATATTCTTCATTATCTCTTGCGATTAATGTAATCTTATTATCCTTTATTGACTTAACATTTCCTGCTAATACTTGCTGATTACTTCGTTCTGCTTCTAAAGCCTTTTCCGTCCGTTCTCTAAACGCTTTAACAGTATCATCAACTTGTGTTGTGGCCGATGATGAAGCGTCAGCTGCTGATGCTGCCTCTTCAGACTGAGCAATAACTCTATACGATAAAAGAAATAGTGATAATATTAAGATATTTATGAACAGTGTTTTTTTCATTTATTCTGCTAAATAATAAACTTGTAGTTGTTTTTTCTGAAATGGAACATTTTTGTCATCAGGATAAACGCTCACCTGAATAACATTTTCTCCCAAGGATAATGGCATATCAACTTTAAAATTTATTTCTTTATTTTTAATAATTATGTCTTTGACAGAAGACTGAATAATAATCATTGAATTTTTTGTTGCTTTTCCATTAATGGAAACAGCTTTATCTTTGATAAGTTCGTTATCTTTTGGACTAGTAATCTCAAGATTAGTAACAAGGCTCTGATTAATCTGTTTTGTTGGAGCGCTTGATATTGAATTAGCAATTGTTTTAGTATTTTTTGTATTTTGTGTACCTGTCCGAATCACCATAAAAATTGCAACAATCAAACCAAATCCAATACCAAGAATAACTGCAATAATTGTTTCTTTTTTCATAAGTGTTTTATATAAGACTAGCCCAAACTTGAGGTACTGTCTGAATTATGTTTTCTATATTATACCAATACTTTTGCTTTGAAAACAAGCGGTCAGCAGCCATCTTCAAAAGAAGACTTCCACAAACAGTTGACAATAGTGGGGGATTTCTTGTGGAAATTGCCGCCACTAAACCAGCCAATAAGTCTCCTGTCCCTCCCTTTGTTAATCCTGAATTGCCGCCTTTAATCGTATAAGTTATTTTGCCATCAGAAATAATATCAACAACTGCTTTTAATAAAATTACTGTTTCATATTTCAAAGCCATCTGTTCTACTATTTTTATTTTATCTTCCAGTTTAGATTTACTAATATCTATACCAAATAAACATTTAAATTCTTGTTGATGTGGAGTAATAATTGGTTGTTTAAGTTTTGATAACCATTCTTTTTCCATCATTTGTAGTGCTCCAGCATCCAACACCCACTGTTTATTGGAATGATTATTTATCAAATAATTTACTAATTGATATGTCATCATCGCTTCATCTTTAAGTTTAGTTATTTTATTCAAATTTAATTCTTTATTCTTAATTCTTAATTCTAAATTATTGATTCTAAATTCTTTCCTTATCATTCCCGATCCGATCAAAATCGAGTCATCTTCATTCACATATGAATCAAGTTGATTTCGTGGGACAATGATTCCGTTTTGAAATTTCTTTTTCAAACTCAACATTATTTGGTTATTTTCTACAGTTGACGAATAATGCACCATATCTACAACATAAGAAGCTATTTCCGCTGCCCAAATTGAAGCGCCGTGAAAAAGCGACGATCCACCAATCACCAATAGTTTTCCATTTTGTCCTTTATGAGAGTTTAACGGTGGAATATATAGCTTTGAAAATAAAGCTTTTATTTTTTGCGTGTCAGTTGATTTAATTGTTTTTATTATATTCATAAATCATATATCATAAATCAATAATCATATATAATGTATAATCTTACATTATGTCAATCACTCATTTACAACTCAGAGAAAAATTTGCTAATTTTTGGAAAAGCAAAAATCATATCGAAATTCCTCCAATTCCTTTAATTCCCCGAGATGATCCCACCACACTTTTCACCGGATCTGGCATGCAACAACTTGTTCCCTATCTACTTGGCGAACCTTCTCCACTTGGTAAACGATTATACAATATTCAACGTTGTCTTCGTGCTCAAGATATCGAAGAGGTTGGAGACAACCGCCATGACACGTTTTTTGAGATGATGGGTAATTGGTCTTTGGGAGATTATTTTAAAAAAGAGCAAATCGACTGGTTTTGGGAATTTTTAACAAAAGAATTATTGATTCCAAAAGAAAAATTATATGTCACTGTTTTTTCAGGAGACAAAACAAACAACCTACCTGCTGACGATGAATCATATGAAATATGGAAAAAATTAGGGATTGAGGAAAACCATATTTTTAAGTATGGTCCCGAGAAAAATTGGTGGTCACGTGCAGGAGTTCCAAATAATATGCCAGCTGGAGAACCGGGAGGTTCCACTTCAGAAATATTTTACGAATTCATCGAAACCCCTCACGATAAAAAATTTGGAGATACTTGTCATCCAAACTGTGAATGTGGTCGGTTTATTGAAATTGGCAATTGTGTTTTTATGAGATATAAAAAGGAAAGAGATGGTACCTTTTCTTTGCTCCCATCTCAAAACGTCGACTTCGGAGGTGGGTTAGAGCGTCTAATTATGGCACTGGAAAATCAACCAGATTTATTTCAAACCCAAATATTTGCTCCGCTAATCAAAACATTGTCTTTAGAATGTGGAAAAAAATATGAAGAAAATAAATTCGCCATGAGAATAATTGCTGATCATATTAAAACCGCTGTTTTTTTAGCGCGGGAAGATATCGAGCCCTCAAACAAAGAACAGGGATATATTATGCGCCGACTTATCCGTCGATCTGTAGTAAAAATGCGTGATTTAAATATCATTCCTTCAAAAATCATACCCAAACTTTGTCAAGATGTTTTTGATATATATAAAATAATTTACTTTAAAGATAAAGATTTTACTAAAATAATATCTTCAGTGCTAAAAGAGGCGAATTCGTTTTTAAAAATAATTGATAAGGGTATAAAAATTCTTCAAACGCAAGAAAAAATTGATGGAAAATCTCTCTTTGATCTTAAACAATCATATGGTTTTCCATTTGAGATTGCGGTTGAGTTATTAAAAAAATGGGGGGGAAACGTGGATGAAATAAAATTGAAGTTAAACTATGATTCTGCATTATTATTACACCAGAATTTATCCCGCTCTGCATCGGTTGGAAAATTTAAGGGAGGATTAGCTGACAACAGTGTAAAAACACTAAAATATCACACCACCACTCACCTACTTCATCAAGCACTGTTTGATGTGCTAGGAAACGAAGTTCGACAGGAAGGGTCAAATATTACCGGAGAAAGGTTACGTTTTGATTTTTATCTTTCTAGAAAACCAACTGAAGAAGAAATAAAAAAAGTTGAGAGTATTATTAACGATAAAATAACTAAAGCACTCCCTATTACTTCAATAATTATACCCAAAGAAGAAGCATTAAAATTAAATGCAAAATCCTTTTTCCGTGAAAAATATCCTGATATGGTAAAAATATATTTAATCGGTGGTTCGACAAGCTCTCCGCAAGATGCTTATTCAAAAGAATTTTGTGGTGGTCCTCACGTTTCAAACACAAAAGAAATTGGTGAGATTAAAATATTTCGATGGAAAAAAATTGGGAGTAATCAGTATCGTATATACGCAAAATAATATGAAAAAACCATTAATTAATTATTCTGATTTTCAAAAGATTGATATACGAGTAGGTAAAATTATTTCAGTTGAGGAAATAGAAAAATCAAATAAACTATTAAAACTCACTGTTGATCTGGGAAAAGATTATGGAATTGTTACAATTTTATCCGGGATAAAAGAATGGTATAAACCAACTCAACTTAAAGGAAAAAGGTGTTTTTTTGTAGCAAATCTTGAACCTCGCGCAATGTTTGGTAGTCAATCGCAGGGAATGATTTTGGTATATGACCTGGAAAATAATCCAATTGTGATTAATGCCAAAAAAACTATTTATCCCGGTACTAAATTAGCTTGATCTGTTAATTAATTTTTTATTACGTTTGACAAATGTCATGTTTTCCACTATGTTAATATGATTAACGATAATTAATAATTTATTTTTATTTATGAACAGAGTTAAAAAAAATATAAAACCAACGGTTCGTCGTTCTGCTCCTATTGAAAATATTACACCTGTTGAAAAAAAATCAACTAAGCAAGGGTTTAATAAGGGAACTTTATTTTTTATGGTTATTTTGGTAATTCTCGCCGGTCTTTTATTTCGTAAACTTTCACAAAAAAACGCATTAACAAATATAAAAAATAATATTATTCCAACAGCAGTAAAAAAAGTAATAAATAATCCGGCAACAAAGTTTGAGATTGGAAAAATAACAGACACAAATGGTGTTTATGAGTTTGAATTAATATTGAAAAGTGGTGCAGATCAAAAATATAACTCATACATCACTAAAGATGGAAAGATTCTTTTTGTATCTGGAATAAAAGTTGATACCCTTGGCAAAACCACCCCAGCTGCTCAAACTCAAACAAAAAAACTTACATGTAATGATTTGACAAAGGTTAACAATACAAAACTAACTGCCTTTGTGGTTGCAGATTGTCCATTTGGTCTACAAATGCAACGTGTAATTAAAAAAACAATTGATGAACAACCAGCTCTATCTAATAATATCGATGTTAAATATATTGGCGCAGTTGAAAATGGAAAAATTACATCAATGCATGGTGATAAGGAAGCTCAAGAAAATCTTCGACAGATTTGTATCCGTGATGAACAAAAAGAAAATTATTGGGAATATGTAGGTTGTTATATGAAAGAAGGTAAGTCTGAAGAATGTTTATCATCAACTGGGATAAATACAACACAACTTAAGGCTTGTGTTGATGATAAGGCAAGAGGACTTGCCTTTGCTCAAAAAGATTTTGATTTAGCGAATAAGTATCAAATCGGAAGTTCTCCAACATTATTGTTAAACAATAAACAAGTAGTCTCTGAATTTGATTTTGGTGGAAGAATTCCAAATGCAATGAAAGAGTTGGTATGCTGTAGCTCAAAAGAAAAAGGCACATATTGTTCTCAAGACCTTTCAAAAACTGAGGTTGCAACTGCTTATTCAGTCACCGGAGAATCAACTAACCAAGGTTCGGGTAACGCTGCTAACTGCAACTAAATTTTTAATCAGTAATTATAAAAAGCCATCCAATAAACGGATGGCTTTTTTACCTCGTAACCAAAATACTCCTTCGCATAAATCCAAAGATGAATAGATATCTGTTATGAAGTAATCGTGAAAATATCCAGAGCGTAAGTTCGTGGTTACGGGGTTTATTGGAGTGAAACTATTTTATAGGTAATTTTTCCCGCAGGAATATTGATTTCAACTGAATCTCCTACTTTTTTTCCAAGCAATGCTTTACCAATTGGTGATGTTACTGAATATTTTCCGTTAACAGGATCTGCTTCATACTCTCCAACTATTGTGATTGTTTTTTCTTCTCTATTAATTATGGCAATAAATTTTTTACCCAATGATATTGTATTGTTGTCATTAGCAATATCAATCACTTCTGCTTGTTGAATCATTTGTTCTAATTCGGCAACTCTATTTTCTACAAATGCAAGATTTTCTTTTGCTGCTGAATATTCGCTGTTTTCTTTTAAATCGCCCATACTTCGAGCTTTTTGTAAACGATTTATTGCTTCTGGTAATCCAGTCTTCTTTAGACTATTAAGATCAGACTGTAATTTTTCAAAACCGGTTTTTGTCAGTTGAACTTTATTATTCATATAAAAATTCCCCTGATTCAAGTTGTTGAATAACTTAGGGGATGATAAAATATTACATTAGTAAAGATGGAAAGTCAAATTACAGAAATAATTTTGTCATTGCGAGAAATCCCGCTCAGCGGGATGACGAAGCAATTCCGTTAATATAGGATAACTTATTGGTAATGGGATCGCCATGCTTCGCCGAGTCAGACTCGGCTTTGCTTGCGATGACATTGTCTAATGTAGGTTTGTTGAAAATTACTTGTCCTGAGTGTAGTCGAAGGGAGAATTGATAATTGAAAATTCAGTTAGGTCCTATCGTCTAGTGGTTAGGACGGCAGGTTCTCAACCTGTAAACATCGGTCCGATTCCGATTAGGATCACAAAAAAATTATTTTCTCTTTTTGCAGAAACGATAAAAATTCCAAAAAGAATAAAAATACCACCGATTATTGTTGGTAAATTAAGTTTTTCTCCAAGTAATATTATTCCTGACAAAGATCCGATTACTATTTCTAGCATCGTAATCACTTGGATAATTTGACCCTTCACTTTTGCAATTCCTTTCATATATAGTAAAAATGCCAAACCTCCTGCTGCCCACCCTAGGTAAAGTAATGGAACAATATTATTAAAAATCAGTGCCGGACGGTTAGGTAAAGAAAACACAAAAGAAAGAATTATAATAATAAAATATTGCCAAAAAGCAGCGTACAGTGGAGTTGTCTTTTGTGTTAATGATTTTGAACTAATTGCCATGGCTGAATAGAAAAAACCACCTAACAGTGCAAAAAGCGATCCATAAAATTGTTGCGGGTTAATTTTTATTTGCGCTGGGTCACTAACAATAAGTACTCCAATAAAAGAAAAGACAATCGCCACAAGAGTTCTTTTTTCAATTTTCTCATGTAAAAAAATTGCTGCTAAGACAACGCTAAAAATTAGAGCTGTATAGATAAGAAGAATTACATTTGCTATTGTCGTTTTTTCTAATGCAAGATAATAAAAAATAAATAGATAGCCCTTCAACTAAGACCATAATAAATGTAGCTACAAGAAAACGTAATTTGAGTTCTTTCAATTTTCCAGTAACAATAGCAATACTAAAAAGAAAAATTGAAGCTAAAATTGCACGATAAAAAAAATTGTTGGGAATTTAAACCATGAATGGTTTTAACAAAATAACTTCCAAAACCTGTGAGAAATGAAAAACTTACAAGATAAAAAATGCCATTATTTAACATGCTAAACATTGTATCAAGTATGATAAAATATACTAGTAATTTAAAAAGCCCGAGTGGTGAAATGCTCAACTGTCAGTTTGCGATACGACAGTGAGCATTACTGACAGTTAGTCCCGCCGTTTAGGCGGGGGCAGACGAAGGTTGTAAAGTTAGCCCGAGTGGTGGAATGGCAGACACGCAGGACTTAAAATCCTGTGACGCAAGTCGTGAGGGTTCGACTCCCTCCTTGGGCACCATTTGGGAAATGGCGAAATCGTTGGGTGCGGCGCTCGCAACGCCGCCGCCCGATGCGAGCGCCGCAAGGGGAAAATTTGAGTCCGCCGAGAGCCGCCGATTCAGTAAAAAGAAGTTCGAGCCGACTTTTTTTGCCATCATTGATAAATCATGGCAATTATTTTTTGCGCGCGCGATTTTTTGCGCCTGCAAGGCGCAATTTACGAATTCTCTCATAGGTTCGAGCCAAACAGTTCCGTTTTTAGAAATCTGTGATTTTTTCTCCTCTAACTTTAGTTTTTCGTCAAACAACTCGTTCTTTTTTTGTTTGTAAATTTCCGGTTCAATAACTTGGTCGAGATAGCCGTCAAGAAGTCTATTCAGTTTTACTTCTGATTCCTGGATTTGTCCGTCCAGCTGTTTTTCCTCCATCTCGACAACCAGTTTGTCTTTTTCTTCGGCTTGGGTGATCCATTTTTCAAAATATGGTTCCCACCCCTCATGTAAGCCGCAATCACCAACAATTTTTCTTAATTGTATTTCTGTTTCGGATTCGGAAATATATTTTTGATTGCAGGGTTTTAATTTCTTCGTACAGCGATAATAGATAAAAGTTTGACCAGTACCGTTTTTGTATTTCTTTACGTGTTGCTCGGCTGTGATTGCGGCGCCGCATTCGCCGCAGGTCGCCAAACCTGCAAAGGCAAAATTGTGGCCTTTCTGTCTTGGTCTTTCTATTTTCTCAACTTGTTTTTGGACTTCATTAAAGAGCTTTTTGCTGATGAAAGTTTTATGAGTTCCTTGATAATATTCTCCGGCATATTTCAAAATGCCTAGATAAAATCTGTTTGAGAGCATATTTTTTACTTGCCCAACTTTTACAGGTTTTTCTCCTAGTCTTTTAATCCCAAACTTAAACATGAATTGAGAAACACCGGTAAAAGAAATATTTCCATCAGCAAAAAGCTGAAATGCTTTCTTTACAACTTTTGATTTTTCTTCATCAATATCAATTCCCCTCGTTTTGGGGTTATTGATGTATCCATACGGGGCTTTACTTGGCCAAACACCATTTCGAAGTTTTTGGCGATTTCCTCGTTTTACATTTTCGGAAAGATTGTCCACATAATATTTGGATTGGCCAAAGGCGATTGAAAGCATAAATTTTCCCTGTGGTGTGCTTTCAAACCAAAACGAGGGGAACTTCAAATCAAGGAGTTTGCCGGTGTCCAAAAGGTAAATTATTTTTCCGCCGTCAATTGAATTTCTGGCTAAACGATCCGGGTGCCACGATAAAATTCCGTTAGCTTCTCCTTTCTCTATTTTTTTAAGAACAGTTTCAAATTGCCCTCGTCCCGGAACTTTGGCGGTTTT
>Ga0210006_1000239_pt1 | contig 46326 bp, 54 predicted proteins | sample CryGey02umfilter_2_FD_185452 | JGI IMG/M metagenome (GOLD analysis project Ga0210006, IMG submission 185452) | Groundwater microbial communities from aquifer in Utah, USA - Crystal Geyser 4/10/14 0.2 um filter (SPAdes) (version 3) | ecosystem: Environmental > Aquatic > Deep subsurface >... | reverse complement strand
GTTTACCGCAAAAGTATGACTGCCATCATCTAAAGCACTGGTGGTAAGCTCTGTATTAGTCGCATTATCAGTGCTACTGTTACTAGTATCAGCTACATCATCAACATACAAAGTACAGTTAGCAGTAGCAAACAAAGCATCAGTGTAATTAAATGTAACAGATGGAGTTGCATTTGTAGTGTTAAATGAGCTATTTACCATATTAACGGATGGAGCTGTATTATCTACTGTTACTGTAACAATCTCACTATCATTGACATTACCAGCCGTATCATTGGCAATAATTGTTAAGTTATAAGTCCCGTCTGGGAAAGAACCATTTGCAGTGGCCCAAGTAGTAGTAAATACTACAGAGTCACCGGTGCTAAGAGTAAACAAAACTACAGAATCACCAGTGCTGTTGGTGATATTTACTAAAGTAACATTGGTTTGAGTAGTTCCATCAAGAGCTGTTATGTTGATATCTTGTATGCCACTAGTATTAAGTCCATTTGTTGGATAATCAATTGTAACGCCAGGTGGAGTAGTATCAACTGTAATTATTCTTTGCTCGGTATTGTTAAGATCACCATTTGTTTCGTTAGCATAAACTCGGATAGATTTGTTACCATCACTAATAAACTCGCTAGTATTAATGGTCGCATTCCAAGAAGTTGCACTTAAGTTAGAAGCAGTTACATTTTGGACACATCCTCCCATCCCGGACCAGATACAAAAGAACACGGTTTCAATTCCAGATCCACCATCAAGTACTGTCGCGTTTAACACCAATTGAACTTGCGGTCCATATACAATTAAATCCTCACTGGGGTTAACCCAGGTAACCTCAGGCATCGCAATTGCGCTTAACGCAAAAACTGCAATCAAAAACACACTTAAGACAACATAATTTATAAATTTCATTTAACACACCTCTTTTGACAAATATCATTTTTTAGATAATATTCAAAATCAGAAAACAAAACAGCTATTTAAACATTTCTTTTTCTAGAACTTAGTTCCATTTTTTACAAATATCATTGAACGAGAAATCCTTAAAACCAACTACCTACTCACAGCAATCCATGGGGTACATGAAAACGAACAACGATTAGTTCCCAGTACTAAAAATCAATAGTTTTTGAGTTTTATGTTTTTTTGAGTTTTATGTATTAGACTCAATGAGAAATAAATTAAAAATATGGACTTGCCGAGACTTTCGTAGTTATCCTCTCGCGTGGGGCTGAGCGACGCGAACGCCGCACCTCGCTCCCAGTTGGCGAAAGAACTGTGTCGAACTCGGGTCCCACGGCTGCCAGCCGTGAATAATAACCGTTATACTACAAGCCCAATAAAAACATAAAATACGGCTTTCCTTTAAAAAATTATCTCTCAAACGGCACTGTCCAGAATATAAAATATTTATATACTGCGTGCCGGCGCGTGGATTTTTTAAGCAGTGCCAAAGGAAGCACATTTTTTCCGCTTTTAAGGAAAAAATAATGGTGCTGTGCCCTGCTTAAAAAATGCGCCTATTGCAGGCAGTATACAAATTAGTAAGACTCTGGACAGCGCCTCTCAAACCTTATTTGGTTCAGTCAACTTTAAATATCCTAAGAATAACCTTAAAGATATGAAAGAGGCCAATACACAATTAAATAATACTATCACTTTCTTAAAAAAGAAAAAGAAAGTCTTATTCTTAACAACTTCTAATAGATGGGCAGGAGATAAAGATAAACCAAAGAGTACTTTATTAGCTGAAAAGATTGCCAAAAAATTAGGAAAAAATAAAGTTAAAATCATTGATATTGCAAAATTAAAAATCTATCCCTGTGAAGGTAATGTTTCAACAAGTAAAGGAAATCGGTGTGGTTTACCAGATGCAAAACTAAAAGATAAAAGGAAGAATCCTTCTGGAAATCATTGCTGTTGGGCCAGTATAAATAATAAAGATGATGAACTCTGGAGAGTAAGTAAGGAATTATTTGAATCAGATTGTGTTTTATTTTTTGGATCAGTAAGGTGGGGACAAACTAATTCTATCTATCAAAAATTAATAGAAAGATTAACTTGGATTGAAAACAAACATTCAACATTAAAAGAAAAGAACATTGTTAAAAACATTACTGCTGGAATCATTTTGGTTGGACAAAATTGGCACGGTCAAGAAGTTGTTAATACAGAAACTGAAGTTCTAAAATTCTTTGGTTTTAAAGTAGCAAAAGAACTTTGTTGGAATTGGCAATACACAAACAATAGCAATGACGAAACTCAGGAATCTTATCAAAAAGCATTTCCAATTTTTTCAAAAATGTTCTTAAAATAGTAAGATTATTTTTTTAGTTTCTTTTCCAATAGGGTATACCAATAAAATGGCAAATCATATGTTTTATTGTTCCAATTCTCGAACCAATAACATTCTCCCTTTCTTAAGATATCCCTTTTAGTCCTAACCTTGTAAAGACAATTAGGACATTTATATCTCAAATGCAATTTAGCATTAATAAACTTTAAAGGAATCAAAAATTTAAAAGTCATTTTTCAAACATTTGTTCAATTTCTTTGCTAGTAGTAGCTTGCTCAGCATCCTTATCATCCCTAAAACGGATAAATCGAGGAAATCTTAAAGCTAATCCAGAAGCACAAGTGTGAAATGGACTTTTAGTAATCTCAGCACCAAAGACTTCTACAACAATAGCGGGCTCAAACCAAACATCTGCTTCCATCTCTTTCTTGGCATTAAGCCTAACTGGTTTCTTATCCAAAGTATATTTCTTTAACATTTTAGGTAACTCTTCTAATGTTTCATCAGTTAATCCCGTACCTAATTTGCAAAATGTTTCAAACTGATCTTGCTTCTTGTTGTAAGTAGCACAAAGTAATGCCCCATAATTTCCACTCCTTCTTCCCTTACCATAAAATGCCCCCACTATCACCAAATCAAAAGTATCAACCATCTCTTTAACATATTCTTTCTTCCATTTGATCCAATTCCAACCCCTAACTCCCGCTTGGTAAACAGAATCTTCCGCTCGAGATTTGATAAAAATACCCTCATAGCCTTTATTTAGCATCTTATGAAAAAATACATTAATCTCTTCAACATTATCAGTAAGAATCCTTTCAGTCAACATTACTTCAGAATCTTTCTTAATCATCTTTCCAAGCTCTTTTGACCTTTTAAAATATGGTTGATCCATCCAGGATTTGCCGTTAAGATACAATAAGTCAAATACTTTAAAATTAATTGGGATTTTTTCAATATACGCTTCAATATCATTCTTTCTTCTTCTTTGCATTAAAACTTGAAATGGTTGTGGCACACCTTTTTTATCAACAGCAATAATTTCTCCTTCAACAATATAATCTTTTTCTTGAATCGCCTTTTCCAGATGTTTAACTAAATCTGGAAATTGTTTTGTAATATTATCTAACCTTCTAGAAAATAAAGTAACTTTTCCTTTATTATTTTTATGTGCTTGAATCCTTTCCCCATCATACTTGGCCTCTACTGTAACTTCACCGGGAATCTTTTTCTGTGCCTCTTCTAAGCTTTTAACTCTTTGACCTAACATCATTTTGATTGGTCGACCAACATAAACATCAACTTTCTTCACTTCATTTAACCCTTTTTTTGCTAAAGTCTCAGCAATAATTCCTATGTCCGGACAAATGTTGTAAGCCTGTTCCAAAACATCTTTGTTAGATTTATCACCCGTGTAAGCAATAGCTAAAGCATCTAAGACAGTCATATCACCAACACCCATTCTTAACGTTCCTAAAGCTATCCTAGTTATATACTTGGCTCCTGTAGCGGAAGATTTTTGCAATAAACCTGCTAATAAGTTAGTTTTCAAATCTTGAGAACCAGCCCCAGAAGAACTAGCCATTTTGTGCAATTTTTCAAATAATTCGTGAATTGTTAGCTTACCAAGTGGAACTAAAGTTCTAGGCTTATTTTTCATTACTTCTTCTGCAGTTAAACCAACATCACCACTCTTCTGCATCAGTTTGTTAACTTTACTAGATTCTTGCCCAGAAGCAACAGTAATAGCTTTGAGAACAGATTTTTCTGCCATCCCTAAAACCACGTCTTCATAATCAGAAGCTATCTTTCCAAGAGTTAAATAAGCAACAATCTGAACATCGTCTTTAGGAACTTGCTTAAAAAATTCAGCTAAAACTTCTCTAATCTTATTGCCAGAAGCGGTCTTTTCTAACTCTTCATATACCTGCACTAATTTTTCAAAATCCATCATTGCTTTGATTATTTAGTTTTATTTAAAGGTTATTGTGACAAAAAAGTTATTGCAGCAAAAAGTTTATAACCCTAAATGCTTCCAGAAAAATATGATTGAAATAGAAGTTAAGGCAAAAGTAGATTCTTTAAATGTTTTAAAAGAAAAGTTATTATCACTAAATGCTAACTTAACAAATACAGAAACGCATCTAGATCAGGTTTATGGTTATCCAAATAAGTTTCCCCCTTTGGATGGAGAGATTATTGCCAGGATTAGACAAAAACAGAATAATAAGCTTGTTCTTGAACTAAAAGAGATTAACCGAGAGACTGGAGGGATTGAACTTAAATATCCCATTTCTGAAATTGAGATATATGAAAACTTTCTAAGCAAGATGGGCTTCAAACACTTCTTTACTGTTAAAAAGAATAGAGAAAAGTATCAATTAGGTAAATTTACAATCTGCTTAGATGAAGTAGAAGAGCTAGGAAGTTTCATAGAAGTAGAGAAACTAATTGAAAAAGATATTTTAAAAGAAGAGACAATGCAAGACTGTATCCTACTTTTAAATAAATTAGCTCCAGATGCAGTAATCTCTAACGACAAATATGGTGATATGCTTTGTAAGAAATTAAATATATCTCGCAACGTTTAAACAAGAATATACATTTAAAAAATAATCAAAAATCATAAAAATTCTTAAAAGCGTTCTACCTTAACCTAAAGGAGGGAGCATGATATACAAATAATTTTCAAGAAAACCCGACTTGTAATAAGCGCCTACTTAAGCATATAAACATCTTAATTTTTGGATGAGGTTTAACAAGGACAAATTTTAAATACCATCAATGATTGCTTAAGTGTTAATAGTGGTGTACGGATGGATAAAACAAAATTATTTTTAAAAGAGGTTAAGAAGTATTCTAAAGACAAAGAAACACCATTCTTAGTTTTAAACCTAGATTTGATAAAGCGAAATTATGAATCCCTACAGAAACAAATGCCTTTTGCTCAAATTTATTACGCGGTCAAAGCTAATCCTCACAAAGAGGTTTTATCTTTGTTAAACAAAAAAGGATCAAATTTTGATGTCGCAACAATTTATGAACTTCAAAAATTATTACAGCTTGGTGTTACCGCAGATAAGATTAGTTTTGGTAACACCATCAAAAAACATCAAGACATCGCCTACTTTTATAAAAAAGGTGTAAGACTTTTTGTTACTGATTCTCATTCAGACTTAAAAAAGATTGCTCATTATGCACCAAAATCAAACGTCTTTTTCCGTCTTTCTGTTGACGGAGCTGGTGCAGATTGGGAATTATCAAAAAAGTTTGGTGCACATCACGATTTGATAATTGAACTTGCCCAGGAAGCAAAAAAAGTTGGTTTAAAACCGTATGGATTATCATTTCATGTTGGGTCACAACAACGTGATGTTGAACAGTGGGATAATGCCTTATCACAATGCAAATCTATTTTTAAGAATTTGGAACATAAGGGAATTAATCTGAAAATGATTAACTTGGGAGGAGGATTACCTTCACAATATTTGATTCCAACACCAAGCTTAACACATTATACTAAAAAGATTGCGGGTTATTTAAAAAAATATTTTGGGAAAGATCTACCTAAAATTCTCATTGAACCAGGAAGATACATGGTCGGAAATAGTGGTATAATCGTTACCGAAACCATTTTGATTGCCAAAAAATCTGAATCCCTACCACACAAATGGTTATATGTTGATGCTGGGATTTACCAAGGGTTAGATGAATGTATTGCTGAATCTTTAGAATACCCAATCAAAACAGAAAAGAATTCTTTACACAAAACCGAATATATTATTGCGGGCCCCACTTGTGATAGCCATGATATTTTATACGAACGTCGCAAATATAAATTATCTTCAAGTATTAAAGAAGGTTCAAGAGTTTATTTCTTAAGTACTGGAGCCTATAGTTACCAAGTTAGTTCAATCGAATTTAATGGTTTTCCTCCATTAAAAGTTTATATTTTAGAAGATTTAAAGAGAAGTAAAGACAAAATTAAAGATAAGAAAATAAAAATCAAAAACAAAAAATAGATGTTCTTTAAGTCCTGTTAATTTGTTGATTAATTTAAAAAGAAAAAATATTTATTCTTCTTCTTCCTTTTTTTTCTTCTCACCGAAGAACTCACCTAAGCGTTTGCAACCAACCTGAGCTTTATAAGAAATTTTATTTGAAATCACATCTATCACCCCTTTTCCAAACATCTATCTTAAGAAATCAATAAGTGCCATGCTATATAAATAATGTTGAATTAGAAACTATATTCTCTAACCCGATACCATTCAAAAAGTATACTGCAGTTTTACTACTCGTGAAAAATATGTTGCAGTACTACTATTGAAGAAACATAATTTACATATAGTTTTTAAATAAATCTCTTTCTTAATCAAAAATGGATCTATTTGAATGGATTACAAGACCGGGAAAAGTAACGCTCAAACCATATGCTAGAGACAAACCAATCATTTTAGGAGATGGAATGCTGGTAAAAACTGCCGGGGTGTGGCATCAACATATAGATCTTGGAACAAGGATTGGTGACATAGAAGTAAAAACAGAATGTCCAACAGAAGTTGCCGGACCATATAATTCACTAAATAATGAAGATGCCACCTTAATTGATCAAATTGTAAATTCTGAAGATTTTGATTTTAAAGAAGTAATAGTTGAACGTGAAGATGCCAATGCTATTTTTGGAACAGTGTATGTTGGAGATAGTGAGAAAGATGTTGGACTAATTGTTAGATCCGTAAAAAGTTCAGATCAACACGGAAACGAATTTGTGGGATATGGAACTCCGAGAGTTACTACAAATAATGGCATGAGAAAAAATTTGGATTTAAGAACCAATACTATTAAGTTAAGAGATCTTGAGGAGAAAAGAATTTTTTCTACTGCACTTGGAATTTGGGGAGTATCAAATCCAGAAGGATATGTTAGATTCAGTCAAGGATTAGAGATTGCAACGTATTGGGCTTGCCAATCACAAATGGAATATGGGTCAATCCTTCCAATAGCAGCTGTCGGAACCGCTTATCTGTTAATCAATGTAGCACAATCTCTAAAGAGAGTAAGTTATTTAATTGCAACAGATCCAGATATTGATCAACAAATAGAAGAGATTAGAAATAAAATCGCTAATTCCCCACCAATTGAATATCTTGTTAGTAAGAGAGCGATTGACAGATTAAGAACAACCTATTCTCCTTAATTTTAAAAATCAAACAATCCACCGATAGAAGTTTTGATTAAATATCTAGCCAGTAAAAATAATGGTATCGCCAGTAGGATTAATGGAATAAAATAACTTAATCCTGCTCTCTTTCTACCTTTAGAAATTAATCCTAATAACAAAGAAGCCATAAATCCGTTAAGAGTTAAAAAAGTAATAATAAACTGAATTACAAATGTAGATGTGATCTTGATCTCACCAATGTTTATAGGAAGTGCAGTAGTTGAAGATGAAGGCAAATCTATTTGTGACAAACTACTTTTAAGGATATCAACCAAGAAGGAACTTAATCCAAATAAGAAGGGGGTAATAACCGCGGCGGCGGAAAAAATAAAGATTACATACATATTAACTCCTGCTTTAATCTTCTTATCTACTAAAACCTGTTCGCTGAGAGTGTTAGCAGTAGTTTCTAGTAATATTGCTAAACTTCCTCCAGATTCTAATCCAGAATTAATTAGCTCTACTGCCCTAGATAACCTTCTAGACTTAACCCTTTGCGACATTTCAGTTAGGGCTGCACCAATATTCTTTCCAAGAGTAATCTTTTTACCGATAATATCAAGTTCATCCTTAAGTATCCCAAATTCTGGTCTTGAGCTTAATAATAACGCTTTATCCGGAGTCATTCCAGCTCTTAAATTTGACGCCATCAATTGTAAGGCATCAGGCAAAGATTCTTCAATCAATCTTGCTTTCTTATCAACTTGTAAAACAATCCAAACATAAGAAAGAATGATAATTAGCACTGCTGCAGATGGAAAAGTTAAGCCTAAAGATTGCTGAAAAAAAGTTGATAAAAATAAACCAAAGCCAAATCCTAAAAATATAGCCAGAAATATTATGATACCTACTACTACTTCTGCATCAGCTTTTACAGTAGTGTAACGTAAACTATTTTTGATCTTGCCAAGAACCTTCTTGGGTACAATCTTTGCAAATATTCTATATACGTTCTTCACTTACTCCTCCAATAGGCTGGGCCTTTTTGATTTAATGATTCCCATAAAAATAAACTGAATAAACATAACAAACCCTAAAAGTCCCCAAAATATTCCTTTAACTACTATTTCATCCAGTTCAATAAAAGATACTATAACAACTAAAAATATTATTCCAAGAGCAGGCATAATTACTGCTGCCATCATATAAAACATCGCTACCGGGCTTAACTGAGAACCATACTTTTCAATTTGAACAATTTGTTCTTTGTTAAGATTAATAATAATATTTTCAATAACTTTGTTGATAAGCGAACCTTCTTTCATAGCATTAATAATTTGCCACAATGCTCTTCTAAAATAAGGAGAAGGATTTCTTAAAGCCATTCTCTCTAAGGCATCAATTTGTGGCACCCCTCCCGAGATTTCATCCACAGCAATTTTAATTTCTTTACTTAACTCCCCAAAATCCTGTTTTGAAGTAATTACTAAGGTCTCAAATAACGGAACCCCAGAATTTAATTGAATCATTATTGCTCTCAATGCCCCCAGTAGATCAGCATCAAGCTTTTTTATTCTTCTGTTAGCAAGAATTTTTGGATAATTAGATTGCATAAAAAAAACAAATAAAGACAAGAATAAAGCAATAAATATTCCGCCCAAAACTTTTCCAGACTCAATGAATATTATAGTAAGACAAAATCCCAGAAACAAAAATAAAAAAAACGTGGCAATAAAAGACATTGCTAGATACTGCTTGGCACTAATTTTAATGTTAGCTTTCCCTAACTCTTGTTGAAGGAATGGAAATAATTTTTCTAAGAAAGCTCCCCAATTAAGAAAATGTTTGGATAACCTCTCCAAAATCTTTGGAGGAATAAATGAAAATGGTATAGTTATCATTTCATTTCTGTCCAAGTTCTAGAACCACTTTTGGGTCAGAGTTTTTATTAATCAGAGTGTGAAGATTATCCGCATCAAGATAATACGCCTTTATCACCTTGCCAACAGATTCAATATCTCTAACTTTATGTTTTGCCATCCATTCCAAAATTTTCTTCTTCTTAATTAAATCATCTCTAATCTGCCCATCACTTAATCCAGTATGCCGACTCAATTCTTCAAATAATCGAGTTGGTTTTTGATATTGTTCAACTTTATCAGAAGTAGGATTCCATCGATAAATTATGTTTGGTTTAATAGTAACTTTTCCCTTATCTGTCTGTGATAAATATTCCCCAATCTGATACACCCTTCTGATATTTCTTCTCCGATCTCTAAACATAACCACATTAAGATTGACTGCAGTTAATAAGTTTGGAGGAACCTCAATAGGTGGATTAGTCAATCTTTGAATTGTTGAAAAAACAGAATCTGCGTGAACAGTTGCATAAACACTATGCCCAGTATGCATCGCCTCAAACAAAACCTCTGCTTGATCTCTTTTACGCATCTCTCCTAAAATAATTCTATCCGGCCTCATTCTAAGGGCGTTAATCAATAAATCAATCATACCAACTTCTCCCTTCCCTTCCGGATTTGGTTGTCTAGTAGTTAAAGGCGACCAAAATAAAAATTTTGGCAACATTAGTTCCCGAGTATCCTCAATGCTAATTATCCTATGATTTGGTGGGATAAAAGGCATGCAAACATTAAGTAAAGAAGTTTTTCCAGAACCTGTTCCCCCAGAAATAAGAACGTTTGATTCATATTGGATAGCAAACCAAATTAAAGCAAAAATTTCAGAATTACAAGTGTTATTCTCTATAAAATCAATCATTGTCCATGGATCACGAGCAAACTTTCTAATTGTTAGCGTATTTCCTTTGCTAGATATTGGATATAATACTGCGTTCGCCCTATCCCCAGTAAGTAAATGTGCATCCAATAATGGGGTTAATGTGGTAATTTGCCGTCCAACTCTTCTAGCAATAACATTGAAGTAATCACGAATTTGTGTTTCATCCCTCATCACAACATTGGTTTCTAACCAACCATACTTTTTATGAAAAACTCTTACCGGTTCTCCTGCAGAAAGGATAATAATCTCTTCTAAAAATGGGTCATTAAGTAATACTTCAATATTTCCTAACCCTAACATTTCCTTGATTAAAGTGGTGGTAAGATAATTTTCAGTTTTCTTATCTACCCCTGGTAATTTTGAGTATAATAATTCTTTGGTTTTATCATTAAACCGTTTTTTTAATGCACTAACGCGTTTTGGATCAAGAATCTCTTCCGCAGTAATTCTTACTGAACCAATTAATTCTTGTCTAATGCTGTCCAATAATGCTTTTGTTGCTGGGGCGATGTCATGAGAGATTAATTCATATCTTTTAGTCATTCCTGGTTTACCAAGAATTTTAACCTCGTTTTCTAATTCTTCATCCTTAAAACTATATTTTTCAATAAAAGCTTCAGCCATTCTTCACCTCTTGCTCATCTTTAGGCAAGAATTTAGTTAATACCGGAGATCCAAATGCAGGATAATCAATCTCAATTAACTTATGCTCTTCAAGAACCTTTGCCCATTCAGTCGCCAAATCTTTACTAAGTTTAAGTTCTTTTGCAATATGATCTAAAGACATTTTTTTATTTTTTAAGATTATTTGATAAAATTGATCTATCCCCGTTTGATAACCACCAGTTTTTAGAATCACAGAAACATCATTTTCTTTTTCTGGTTTTGGTTCTATTTTTCGTTTATTTAGTTCCTGTTTTCTCTGACGAGATATCTTTACAATTTTCTTAATCAACTCTCCGCCAATTAATCCAACTAACGCCAACAAAATAATCATAAGTGACTCTTGAGTATAGTAAATAAACGGAGAAGAGATGAAATAATACCCTTGAAGTAAAAAGAAGTTTATTTTAATAAAAATCTCTTCCACAACTGGAAAAGATGCAAATACCCCCGACAGAAATGAAAATATTATCAAAGCAATTAAAAATAATACTGCTATAACACTTATTCTAAACCAATATTTTGGTTTATGTAATTTGTTTAGCTTATGTGATTGGTTTACTTTATGTGATTTATACGTTCTCTTCAATTGATTCGATGAATCTACCTTTCTTAAACCTTTTCTATCTTTGTTTGTAACATTCTTATGTTTAGGCTTATGTCCTTTAACTACTCGCACAGTTCTTGATTTAAAGTTTACCATTGAGGATTCATTTCTTTTAACTTTTTTAACAACACTATTCTCAATACTTTTATTAGTGCTAGTCTTAGTACTTCTCTTATTATTTTTCCTTTTCTCTTTCCTAACAATTAAAGGTTTAATAACTTTCTTAGAACCAGTGAAAACTAATTTAGCCTTACTCTTATTTCTAGATGACAAAACCACTTTCCTCTTTTTCATCAATTATCTCTATTAAATAATAAAAATGTACTTATAAAGGTGTGTCTTAATTTTAAAATAGTAAAATTATAAAAGATAAATAAATTTAAATACAAAGTCATATTAATCTTGATTATAATACTATCAAAAAAAGAGGTGAAGTTGGTTGTCTTTAACTACAGTTAGGAACTTTTCTAAAAAAGGACAGATTAGTATTGAATATATGGCTATAGTTGGAATAGTAACCTTTGTAGTTCTAGCCCTCTTTGCAATATCACAATATTATGTTGGAGGAATTAAAACTACTATTGTCTCTAACCAGGCTGACCAAATTGCCAAGTTAATTGTTGAAAATGCAGAAATTGTTTATTACCATGGTGAACCTAGTAAAATAACGTTAAATGTACAAATGCCTAAAGGAGTAAAAGAAATTAACATCTACGAGAATGAAATTAGTTTTACCCTTATTAGAGGCAATGGAGATATTGATATTTTCTACCCTAGCTCTGTTCCATTACAAGGAAACATTTCTACTACTCAGGGTGCAAGATCCATTACCATTGAAGCTTTAGGAGGATACGTATGGGTGAATGGAACTTAAAAGCCCAGGGAGCAATTGAGTTTATAACTCTTATCGGTGTTTTTCTAGTGGCATTTGCTTTGATCATATCTGCTCTCGGTGTTTCAACAAGCAGAATAAACTCTGAGAAGAAAGATTTGATAGGAGAAGACATCGTAAATAAAGTTCAAAAAGAAGTTCAATTAGCCCACCAAGTAAATTGGGGATATTTTCGAGAATTTTCCTTACCAGAAAAGTTGGGTGGCAAGGATTACGAGATTTCCATTGAGCAAAATCGAGTTATAGTTACTATTGAAGGAGAAGATTATTGGCGTACTTTACAACCAGTCCAAGGAGAAATTCAAAAAGGAGTTAACGTTATTGAAAAAAGAGAAGACGGAGTTTACATAAATGGATAAAAGAAATTCTAAGAAAGCGCAAATTTGGAGTATTGATTTTATAATCGCGTTAGTTCTTTTTTCTTTAGCACTTTATTTTTTTTATACTTACGGAACAGATAATCTCAACATGCAGAATGAAAACTTTCAAGAGATGTATACCAATGCAGAAAAATTAAGTGACAACTTGATTTCTTCAGGGTATCCAATTAATTGGACTAATTCAAGTGTGATTATTTTAGGACTAACTGATGGAAATACAAGACTAGATTCCAATAAAGTTTTAGAATTCTCTAAAATAGACTATCAAACCAGTAAGATATTACTAGCAACAAGATATGATTTTCAAATTTCTTTTAAAGACAGAGATAACCAGAATTTAGAAATCCTAGGGACCACAATATTAGGAAAAAACATTAGTATTGAAAGTCCAACAACTATCGTTCCGGTAACAAGATTTGTTTTTTATAACTCTGAAATAATCAAAATGGAGGTTTTAATTTGGTAAAGAAAGGTGTTCTCTTTACTTTAGAAGCATTTATTGCCGTAATCTTGTTAATGACTAGCCTCGTTGTGTTAGTACATTATCATTCCAATAAAAATGTCAATCCTCAGACCATTATTTTTTCTTCAGATTTAATGCAAATTTTATCAACAATAAGATTATCGGAACTGAACACGGAAACATTAACTTTTCTTCAAAACAATAATATCACAGACCTAAATAAAACCATAATTGAACAGGTTTTAAGATTTCAAGTTGTAGGGGAAGAAAACAATGCCAATCAACTTTTAAACCTAACTTTAGAAAATGTTCTTCCAGAGAAATATAACCTTGGAGTTTGGATTGAGAATTATAATGAATCAGTTTACTCAACCAATTCTGATAATCCCAATAATCTTATTGCAACAAAACAGATGGTTTCTGGTATTGAAAGAAATAGAACGATTGAAGGAATTACTGCTAGAGCACTATTATCAAATATTAACAGAAGAGCAAACTCAGAGATTGTTTATTTTGGTGGTTATGAAGGGGAAGGGAATGTAACTAAAATTGTAACCCTGCCAAATAATATTAATGAGATCAAATATGTTGAGATTGAAGCCAATGTTGGAGGTGATTTTAGTTTGTATATAAATGATAATTTTGCTGGGAATTATTCACAAACAGAAACTCAAGATGCTGATTATTGGCTAGTTAATTCAAGTTATAAAGATTATTTTCAAGATGGAAGTAATGAAGTGAAATTAAATTTTTACTCATCAAGAAAATATGTAGGTGGAGGTTTTGTTAAAGTTGAATACGAAACTAATGAGTTGTCTCAATATACTGATGAAGGAGAAGGACAATACCAGATACCGGGAATAGATGGCATTATTAATGTATATTCGTCATTCTTCGTTCCTGGAACACTAAACAACTTAAGCATGTTTTTGCATTATCAAAGTGAAAACGAAATCTTTGTTAATATTGGAGATAGAACAGTTTATAGTCAGAACTCTTCTGGAGAAGCAGAAATAACAATCCCCAACTCGGAATTGAACCAGTTACTAAATTACAACGAGCTGTCTAACAAAACTGTTCCTATCCGGATTGGGCTAAGAAATGTCTCTTATTCATTTTATGGTTTTGGTGGGACTGCAGATTCCGTTCTCGTAACAGATATTTCTGGAAGTATGGATGAATGTGCAGAATATTCTTCCCCATTGATCTGCAATTATTATTGCTTCTGGGGTGGTGCAAAAAGTTGTCAAGTTGCTTCTCCAGATTTATGTAGCGGAAATGTTTGTGGCGGAAGTTGCTTCTTTGCTTATGGCCATAATTATGAATGTAGTAAAACAAAAATGGATATCGCTAAAGAAGCTGATAAAGAATTTGTTGATATTGTTTTAGAAACTTCAGGAAATAAAGTAGGATTAGTAAGTTATGATGGCTCAACAGATGATACAGAAGGATTAACCAATAATTCTGTCACTCTGCACAATGTAATCAATAGTTATAGTCCTGGTGGTAGTACTTGCATTTGTTGCGGAGTTTTAAGTGCAACCTCAATTTTGAATTCACAAAGCAATAGTTCAAGGGCAAAATCCATGTTAGTTATGACTGATGGAGAAGCCAATGTGGACTGTAATTTGGACCCGGTTCAAGATTATGATCAAGATGGAGATAATTCTGATGATCCTCAAGACCATGCCGTTGAAGCTGCTTGTTCTGCTTATCAAGATTATAACATTACAGTTTATACTGTTGGTTTTGGTGACATACCATATAGTGCACAACAAATGCTAAACAAAATGTCAGAATGTGGAGGAGGAAGTTATCTCTACACAAACCTCACTAATCTAACAACAATTTATCAAGGAATTGCTGCAGAGATTGTTAATTTTAGTTATTCTGCTCAAACAGTTGAATCTTTGATTGACCTTGTAAACACATCATTATTTTCAGATTCGTACATTAATTTTAGTTACACCCCAACATTAAATCAAGAAGAGTATGGAAGAATTCCTATTACAATAGAATCACCTATTTTTGGTAACAATATTAGTGAAGGAAATTTTTCTGTTCCTGAAAATGTAATTATTTATGAAGCAAAAATGATCTCTTATTCTGGTGATAAATGGACCGATAAGGCTGCAGTTAAAAATGGGGGCATTTGGAACTATTTTTATAACCTTTCAGAATATGATTCAGATTATCAAAATTTAGGTGACCCCTATGTTGTTAATATTCCCATTGGTTTACTCTCTACGGGAGAAAATGAAGTTCATATTAGTACAGGAATTAGTGCAATGAATAGTAGTGGTGGATCTTCAGATAACAAAATCATTTATACTGGCGGTATTGAGATTGGAATTAATTACACCGGCGTATTTAGTGTAGCAGAAGGTTGCTTATGGACAATAACCTTTGATGACAACACCACCGCAGACATAGCCATACCCTCTTATTATTCTGGAGATAATGAGTGTACTTATAATCAGAATACTGACTGCGATGAATTTAATGCTGACGCTGTACAAAATGCTGTTTGTAACTTATTAACACAATTAGATCCAGACAGGGATGGTAAATTATTTGTTAAGTTTGGCCCAGAAGATCTTGATATTGAAACCTCTTCGGTAGGCCAAGTTCCTTTTTTGTGGGGACCAACCTTAGTTGAGGTGAGAGTATGGCAATGAATAAAAAAGGAATGTTCTTCACACTAATTGCTATTGCTTTCATTGTTGTTTTCGTCTTCACCTTTACTTTTCGAATAAGTAGCAGATTAACAAATCAAATGCAAATTGTTGATTCTCGAATTAGTGGAGTTAACGAGTTTATTTTAGATCTAGAAAGAGACACCGAAAGGGGCTTGTACATTTCTTCATATAGAACTTTGCTAGCAATGGAAGAATATATCATCAATCAAGGAGAGTTTATTGACAATGTTAACTCTGCCTTTGAAGAATTGTTGATTAACGGAACATTCAATGGAACTACACCAAGCTTGATTAAAAGTTCTACCTTTACTCAATGGACAGAACAAGTTGCCGCAGAAGGAAATAATTTTCATCTAACTACAAATATTGTTTTAGGAGAACTAACAATTGAACAAAATGATCCTTGGAAGATTATAGTCAGCGCCGAGATAGAATATTACATTGAAGATCAAACTGGATCTTCTCGCTGGAATTATTCCAAAATAATCACCACCACTATCCCTATTTTAGGTTTTGAAGATCCCATTTATATCGTTAACAGTTTTGGAAGAATGACTAACATCATTCAAGAAACTCCTTATTCTGGAAACTATAGTTATCAATTGTTGGGAGATTGGTACACAGAGAATTTAGTTTCGCACATCAATTACTCTTACTATGAAGCAAACCCCTCTGCACCAAGTTTCCTAATGCGTTTAGAGAACAACTTAAGCCCTTCTCAATACGGGATTGAAAGTATGGTTAATTTAAAAAAAGTCAGTGATTTTGGTTTACCCATTGATTCAGACGCCAGCATTGTGGATTATATGTATTGGACCGGAAATAATGAAGGAGATTATAGGATCAATAATACAGCTAACTGGGTAAGAGTAGATTTAGCCCATCTTAATTATTATAACTTAACAGAAGTCTCTTTCTTAGATTAATTTTGTGATTGGTAAAAATGATAGTATCAATTAAAAGAAATGGTTTTTAATCAAAAGAAGTGGTTTTAGAATCCGTTCCAAGGTTAATGCTATTACCATCTTTGTAACCAATTAAGGAAACCTTAACTTCTTTATCCGTAAGTAAATCTCCAAGATAAATGGCACTTACTTCTTTAGTGGTTCTTATAACTTGATCATTTTCAACTAGACCAAACCAAATTTGCTCTCGAACCAACCCTTTTTTATCTTCACTATCATTTAAATCAGAGATGTACACCAAAACTTCTAAACTCATTGTTTCAAGATTGTTTCTTAAAGTTAAAGAAAGAGAATTGATCTCCACCTTATTAGGCAGTATTTTCTGATACTTGATTTCCCCTAACCTTATAATTCCAGTAAAAATCTCTTCAGCTTCGGATGACAAAGAATCCACTATTAGATCATTAACAGAATTGGTATTCTGACTATTTTCATCAAAATTAATTATTTTTTCTGTTTCATTCTCTCCGTTAATTATTTGCACATCTGCATTGTCTAAAATTTGAGAATCCAATTGAGGTTCTTCTTCATCCAAATTAATGCTATGGCCCTTTATTCCTAGCAATTGAGGATTGTAAAAAATTAGAGCAAGAAGTAAAATTAGAATAACTAAAACAATTATTAATAAGATTTCATTGCCCCTTTTTTTCATTTAACGAATTTTTATTTTAAAATATTTAAATCTTGTCTTTGTACTGAAAAGTAAGATTTATATAGGAAATGTACCTTATTAGCAACTAATCGTAACTTTTATGATTAAAAAATGAGGTGATTAAGTTGAAAAAAGGACAAGCAGCAATGGAGTTTTTGATGACCTATGGTTGGGCAATTTTAGTTGTTCTTGTAGCGATTGGAGCATTAGCATATTTTGGAGTATTAAGTCCAAGTAAGTTCTTGCCAAGCAGTTGTACAATTGGACCAGGAATGGGTTGTGATGATTTTAAAGTAACTACCACAGACGTACAACTTGTACTAAGAAATGGTTTAGGAGAAAGTCTGACTGCAACAAATGTATCCATTAGTGGATGTACTGCAAGTGCAGAAGCTGACGGAAATGATGCCTGGACAGATGGTGAAGTTTTAGGTAGCACAGATGGTATTACTTTAACATCGTGTACTAACGGCGCTTCTGGAGACAGATTTAAATCAGATGTAGTTATTGTTTACACATCATCTTCTGGAGTAAGTCATACTGTAACAGGAGACATAACTGCAAAAGTAGAATAAATTTAACTTTTTCTTTTTTTATTTCTTTTTTTATCTCTGTTGCCATTTCCCAAAGCATAGAAAGTATTTAACTAAATCATTTCTTTTAAAATGATAATAAGAACATTTAATCAATTAATTGATGTTACTCTTGAGATCAATGACTTTATTAGGGAATACAACTAGGCCTTTCTGACTAATTATCTCAATTGCCATTGTTTTATTTGTATGGTTGGTACCACGCATTTTCAAAATTTCTATTGCTCTCCTTCTCTCCCCCTTCTGTTTAAAATGATAAAGTAAAATAATGCAATCCGCTTCAAATTGTAAAGAAGCTCCTCGCAACTGATCTTCAATTTCTGTTGCTTGTGAAGTAAGTACGGCAGTACATCCCCATTTGTTAATCAACCCAAACAAAGCCAAGCCTGCTTCCTTTTTAGCCAGTTCATCTTGGTATAACAATGAGAATGATGTTACTGAATCAATTACCAATCTAGTGATTTTATGTTCAGTAATAATCTGGTCTATTGTTCCCCCACCCTCTTCAATTAAAGACTTAACTTGCTCAGGATTATATTCTAAATAAAACAATTTCTTTTTCTTTTCGTATTCATCAAAATTCCAACCAAAAACAGTCATGTCATGATACAGTTTTTCTTTCTTTTCCTCGAAAGTAATGTAAATACAAGATTCTCCTGCTTTAAGGCCTTCCATCAAGAATTGCATTGCAAAAATCGTTTTGCCAGAACCGGCACTTCCTACTACTAAATTAATATGGCTTGATTTTAAACCCCCTTGAATTAATGGATCTAAGTTCTTCACACCAGTTTTAACTCTACTAGATTTCTTAATAATTTTAATGGCTTCTATTTTTTTAGAACCAATAGTGTTACGTTTAACAGCTTTCTTACTAACCCCTTTTTTTTTCATTAAGAAAAGAATTATTTTATCGTATTTAAATGTTATCATGATCAACAAATAGTAATGCTTTTATAATAGGAAATATTTACTATTGTTAATAGAGGTGTTAGTAGATGACATTCAAAAAAATTTCAACAGGCATTCCAGGACTTGACGAAGTTCTTAAAGGAGGATTAAGAGAAAATAATTCTGTATTGATTTCTGGAGGACCAGGAACTGGTAAATCCATTATGGGTATGCAATTTCTCATTGAAGGGGCCAAAAAAAAGGAGAAAGGATTGTGCATCTTATACGAAACCAGAAAAGAAGATTATATTACTTATGCTGAGGAATTAGGATTAGGAATTAAAAAATATATTGACTCGGGCATGATTGAAATCGCTCAGCAACCGATAGTAATTAAAAAAATTGTTTCGTTAGACGCCCCATTATCCAAAATAAGAGAAGGCAAGGTTAAACGTGTTGTTTTAGACTCATTAACAATGTTTTCATACATCCACATCTCAGAAGACAGAGATTATCGTAAAAAAATAATTGATTTTTTAGATCAAGTAAAGAATGTAACTTTAGTTGCTACTGCAGAAGCAACAGGACCAAACTTGGATGAATATAATTTCCGACCAGAAGAGTTCTTGTTTGATGGTGTGATACGGTTAACTAAAGTTCGTCTAGAAGCATCTTTTGAACGGGTAATGCATGTAAGTAAAATGCGTGGCCAGGAACATGAAATCAAGGTTTATCCTTTCTTTATTGACAAAGGTGGATTAAAGATTTACCCAGACCAATTTCCCTTTTCTTTAGTAGAAGAAATGAAACCCCAGAAAAGTAAGAATAAAAAATAGTTCATCTCCATTCAGAATGGCCAAATTGTACAAATAAGTCAAAACCATTAACATTAGGGGTATCACAAGCTCCGTAACAGGAACCAGCCCAGAAAGTTAACCTTACGTCAGAAAAATTCTTTTTAATTTCTTCTTGAATTTCCTTTGCTTTTGGTTTTAAACCATCAGGCAATTGAATTAAGATAGTTTTAGGACTACTGATTTTAATCGCTTCAAGAAGTTTATTTAATTCTAAATCCAAAGTGAGCTTACTGCTCATCTTCGTCTTCTCTACGGATAACCTTAACTGCGTCCATACTAACAGTAATAGGAATTGGCACAGCTGCTTCTAACAACTCTACAACAATCTCTTCTTTCTGCTTGTTTACCCGGATAACTTTAGCGTTTTCTCTTTTAAACGGCCCAGAGATAATTTCAACAATATCACTCTTACGGATATTCATCTCAACTTTAACCTGTTCTAGCATATGTTCAATTTCAGGATAAGGAATCTCATGAGGTAAAACACCACGAGCGTAAGGAACACCCTGCAAAGCTGCTTCTAAAGCTTCTTTTGAAGTAGTTTCAGCAAAAACATACCCTCTCATACCATGTGGTCTGATGATAGAATAAACTTCATGTTTAGTTTCTTTCTGTAGCTTTGAAATAAAAAAGTCCACAACTTGGTCTTCTCTGTTGGCAGAAGTCCTTACCGCAAATATTTTTGTATTGTTCATTTTTCCTCTAAAAAAATAACTGTGCAATCAGGAAGATTACAAACCCTAAAGCCCCAATAATACAAATACCTAAACCAGTTACTTTTAGTAAGCTTTTGTATTCTTCCCGGTTAGGTCTTTTAGTAATCCTTAAAACTCTAGTAGTCTCCTTTAAAAACCGTCTTAATTTATTCGGCCTTACTTCCTGTTCATCCATAAAAACCTAAACAAGGTAAGGGATTTATAAATCTTTTCTTTGAAACAGCCAACTTAAAGAAGATAGAAAAATATATGAAAAGATAAAAAAAGTATGGAAAATAGGCTTATTTAACGAATTCAATACCAAGCTCGTTCTCAATTGCTGACCTTTTTTTAGAAAAGTATTTGTTGTTTCCACCAAAAATCTGCTCAGAGTTTACTCCAGTAATGATTAACATTGTTCGAACAGTCTTCTCTAAATCACGATAAATCTGTGCTCCCCAGATGATTTTGGCATTAGGATCTAAACTTTCTGAGATAGTTTCTACAATTTTCCTTGATTCCTCTAACGTTAAATTCTCGCCACCAGAAATATTAATTAAAGCACCAGTAGCGTTAGAAATGTCCACATCAATTAACGGATTTTCTAAAGCTTTATGTACAGATTCTTCTGCCCTATTTTCTGAGTCTGACTCGCCCATACCAATTAAGGCCACTCCACCTTGCCCCATAATGGCTTTAACATCAGCAAAATCTAAGTTAACTAATCCTGCTTTAGTGACCAATTCTGCAATCCCTTTAACTGCATTTGTTAAGATTTCATCAGCAACTTTAAAAGCAGTCTGCAAAGGTAAATGAGGAGCTAGTTCTAACAATTTCTCGTTAGGAATAACTATTAATGTACTAATACTCTGCTCCATCTTTTCTAAACCAATAAGAGCATTTTCATGACGGTGTGAACCTTCCATTGTAAAAGGCATAGTTACAATACCAACACTTAAAATTCCCATTTTCTTAGCTAATTGAGCGACAAATGGTGCACTCCCTGTACCAGTTCCACCACCTAAACCACAAGTAATGAAAATCATGTCTGATCCATCAATTAGTTTCTTAAGATCAGCTTCATTTTCTTTGGCTGCCTCTTCGCCTATTTTTGGATTAGAACCTGCACCAATACCGTGAGTTAATTCCCTGCCGATTAATAGTTTTTTATCACAATTTGTGTACAATAAATCCTGGGCATCAGTATTAATAGCAATCGTTTCAACACCTTTAATGCCAACTTCAGCGATTCTGTTAATAGTGTTGTTTCCTCCTCCACCACAACCAATAACTTTGATTCTAGTCTTTTGAGCTGCTAACATCCGTTCTAGTTCTTCATCTATCTCAATGTTTGCCCGTTTATTAGAAACCTCTTCAGCACGAAAAGAACTAGAATTGTTAGGACTATTGTAAGTCTGACTTGTCTTATTGTAATTATCCATCAAAAATCTCCTCCACCCTTTTTTACTAAATTTCAGAATAGTATTTGATTTATAAAGATTATTATGCTCTAAAGATAGTATAAAAAATATAGTTAAAAACAACCACTTTTCACCAATTTAATCAATTTTACAAAAAGTTTTTAAATTATCTATAGTCTCCCACCTATAGCCACTATAGAAAATGGAAGAAAAGCCAACTACACTTTGGATTAAGCCAAGTACTAAGAAACTATTAGAAGAATTAGGTAGTAAAGGAGAAAGTTATGAAGAGATTATTCTAAAATTGTTACGGAAAGAAAATCCCCTATTAGATTTTGATTTTAAAGGCAGAAAATTATATCGCCAAGGAGTAGAAGCCAGACCCTTATTTGCCTACAACCCATATTTTATTGCATTTAAAAATTTTGGTAGGAAAAGTTCTATGGGCTGGTTTTATGGGAACAAAAACTATAGTTATTGGGATGAAGACATAGTAACAAAAGAAGCAAGAATCTGCTTGGAAGAACATATTAAACAAACAAAAACTCTGTCAGAAATTATTCAAAACTGGGAAGAAATAGTCACTAAACAAAAAAAAAATAGAAAAGAACATTACCAATCTAAAAAATAAAAGCAACGAAGAGATTTTAAGTTTGCTAAAAGAATTAAGTAAATTAATTGATGGTGGTTGGGAAATTGGTCTTACAATAGAATTATTTGACCCAGATAGTGAAGGAATCATAGAAGAGATTCTGAATAAGTATGATAAATCAAACCTCAGTTTAAATGATTTTAAGATCTTATGCTTACTTGAAGAAACAACATACATCCAAAAAGAAATTTATAGTCTTTATTCGATTGCTAAAGATAAAACATACGACAAATTAGTAGATCATACAAAAAGATTTTTTTGGATAGGAAATAGCTGGGCTGATGCAAAAATCTTAACCTCAGACTTTTTCAAAGCAAAAATTAATCGTCTAGAACAAGAACAGGTTAATTTCAAAAAAGAATTAGAAAAAGCAGAGAATAATACTAAAGTAATAACAGAACAAAAAAGATTAATATTGCAAAAACATCCAAAATTAACGTCAGAAGTTCAGAGCGCAATTAACTTTTTTCAGTTAATGACCACTTGGAGAGAAAAAAGAAAGAAATGGGCCTTAATTTCTGCTCATTACCTTAATGAATTAGTTAAAGAAATCTCTAGAAGAACAAATGTCCCAAGAGAATTATTATTATTTTCACAACATCACGAATTAACCATTCCCCTAGACCAAAAATATGTTAATACATTAAAAGCAAGAACAGAATTTTGTTTGATGTTTTATGACGGTGAAAATCGAAGATTGATTACAGGAGATAAGGCTAAGCAATTTGTTGAGAAAGTTAAGTCTGAACAACAAAGCAGTGGAGAAAGACTTTACGGAAATGTTGCCAATCCTGGAAAAATAGAAGGGATTGCTAAGATTATTTTTACAACTGAAGATTTATATAAAATGCAAGAAGGAGATATTTTAGTTTCTCCTTGCACTCGTCCAGAATATGTTTCTGCAATGAAAAAAGCTGCAGCCATCCTTACGGATGAAGGAGGAATAACTTCTCATGCAGCAATTGTTTCCAGAGAATTAGGTGTTCCTTGCATTGTGGGATTAAGACAAGCTACCGATCTGATTAAAGATGGAGATAAATTAGAAGTTAATGCTAACCATGGGATTGTCACACTAAAAAGACAATAATCTATTCCTTTTTCTTATTTTGACCAATAAAAGCAAGAAATAGTTTAACTATTTCTACCACACCAAAACATCATCAATACAATTGATGGAGACAAAGATGACTTTAACAAAAATAATTGCTAGTGCAATGCTAGGGATAACACTGTTAGCAGGTTGTAGTAGATCTACTTCGCAACCAGTAGAAAGAAAAATCGAAACAACTATTGTAGATGTTGCAAAACCAGAACCCTGTATTAGTGACGTGCATATTGGAGTTGTTGGTTATGGAAAATATCGTCCTGGTGTAACAAATCCAGTAGTATATTGCAAGGATTCAGATAGAACAGAATTAGCTTGTTTCACAGCAAGATATGATGAAACAGATTTCACTACCTGTTATAAAATAAAAGAATAAAATAATAAGAAAAATTTAACTTTTTTTATTTTAATTGTTTTATTTCTCTCCAGGTTTAGTTGCAACAGAATTAACAAACTTAACTTCCTTCAATTGAACTACATCCGCTAACTTTTTAGCGATTTCCTTAGCAATTTGTTCCGGAAATTGTACTGGAAGTCTAACCTCTGCCTTATCTTCTTTAACCTCTACATTAATTTTATCCGAAGGGATTCTAAATGTAGAGTTAAGGAAAGAGACTAACTTTTCCCCTACGTCAGTTAATCTTCTTTTGATAGTAACTTCATAAACAACTTCCTTACCAGCAAGAGGATGATTAAAATTAACGATTACTCTACCACCAGAAACCCTAACAATCGTACCCATTTGACCATCAACATCAATCTGTAATCCTGGTTGTGGCTGTACCTTATGTTCTTTAAAAGTATTCATTGGCACAATTCTTAGATTTTTAACATCTCTTTTTCCAAAAGCTTGTTCTGGTTTAAGATTAACAGTAACACTTTTACCAATTTCTTGATTTTCTAAAGAATGGTCTAATCCAGGTAAGATTTGTTTTTCTCCAATACAGACCACTGCAGGAGCATACTTCACTTTATCAGTAGGCAAACCAGCTTCTTTAGCAACATTTTCCACAGTGGTATCAAAAACAGTTCCGTCAGTAAGCCTACCAGTGTAGTCTACTTCAATAAAATCATGATGTTGAGTTTTTTCTGCCATCTGTTCTAATTTTATCTTATTATTTATAAGCTTTATTAGTCTTCTAATAGTTTTTTAGCTGCTAAGAAGTAATCTAATCCAGATATGATTGTGAATAAGGTAGCGATCAACATAAACCACCAATTTAATGGCAAGGCCATAATGGCAGCAATTACTGCAATAACTTGAGATACTGTTTTTAACTTACCTAAACTAGATGCCTTGATAACAACATTCTTTTGTATCGCTATAATCCTTACACCCATAACTAAAAATTCTCTAGCTATGATTACATAAGCCATCCAAGCTTCTACACCATGACCAATCAAAAATACTAATGCTGCCGTGACTAATAGTTTGTCTGCTAAAGGATCAATAAACTTTCCAAAAGTTGTAATCTGGTTTCTTTTTCTAGCCAAATAGCCATCTAAAGAATCCGTTAAAGCCAAAAGGACAAAAACACCCGTAGCAATCCAATCTTTATAAGGAATGTTTAAGTAAAGAATAAATACAAAAATAGGGATAAATAAAATTCTTAACAAAGTTATTTTATTGGGAAGGTTCATTTAAATATTTAATCACCTTTTCTGCAGCTTGTTGTGCAGTTATGTGTGTTGTGTCAACAACAAAATCGTAATTACTTTTGTCTCTGTGATCAGTGCGGTATAACTTTATGTAACGCTCAGCGTCCCTAGCTTCTCTTTCTTCTGTTAACCTTAAAACTTCATCAAAAGAACCTGCTTGTTGCTGATTCCTAGCAGCACTAACTTCTTTATCCTGTAAATCCTTCCAAATCCTTTCCGCACCAGTTTTAGGATCAACATAAACATAAACTTTCTTTGATTCTGGCAAGAAATGATATTGCACTCTGCCTTCTACCAAAACATTCTTACCTTCTTGCTCCAAAAGTCTGGCTTTATCTCTAACTCTAGTATCAACTTCTTCATCAATCTGCGGATTAGTCTCTGCACTTTGCATCAATGCTTCAATAGTGATACCTTTCTCTTTAGCCATTTCTCTAAGAATACCACCAGCATAAATTCGTTCATAGCCCAACTGTTGAACCAATATTTTAGCAACCGTACTTTTCCCACTTCCGGGGTTACCAGAGATTGTAATTATCATAAACTAATCAAGAAAAGAAGTAATATAAAAAAGTATTGTTCTCTTTCTAGAAAGTTTAGCTTTCAGGCAAATTAGCCAAAAATTCAGGATTGTTTTTAATCATCACAGCGGTTAAGAAAATAAATCCAATCGCTAACAACAAGAATATCCCAACCGGAATTAAGTACATTAATATTGCTTTCTTTCTAGAGATGGAATGAATTTTCTCTGTTCCGACCACCAATAAAATTAAACTGTAAACCCATGCAAAGAGACTAAAGAAAGGAATCCAGCCAAAAACAAACGACGGGGTTTTACTATAAACATATAATTGGTAAGTCTTTTCATAATTCTCTTTGCCGCTAAATACTAAAATCCAAGCATGCAATAATCCAGCCCAAATAAAACTTAGTAACAAACTAAGTAACCAAAATGATAAAGTAGTAAAGATAATTGTACTTTGACTTGTCTCTGTTGGTAACGTAATTCCCATAAACTTCTGTAATAAAGAAGTTGCCATCGTCGGCCAGATAGCGTTAATAATTAAGCCCATCACTACCCCAAATAATGAAAGAATCAAAAAATAAAGAAAGGAACTTTTAATTCCTTGTTCTGATCTCAGCTTATCAAAGAAAAGTAATGGTTCCATTAATACTAGTTTGATTTTATGAATAATAGTGTTTAAGATTCTCATAAATACTTAAAAAGAAAAAGTATAATATAAATTTATCGAATTATTTTACAATCAAATTATTTTACTATCGAATTCTTTCATACTCAGAATCTTTTAAATCACTAGTATAATTCTTCAACCATTGCCTGACCCAAAAAGTTGTCGCTTTAATTAATCCCCATTGATTGAATCTGCGCATGGATGTAGTTACAGTAGTGTTTAAACATTTAAACTTACCTCCATTTCTTTTTACATCAATAATTAATTTGCGATGTTCCTTAACAGCTAGTTCTGGATAACCACCAACTTTATCAAAATCTTCTTTTTTGCAGATTAAAGCACCACTACACCCCTGGTAAAGATTAGTACGATGATAAAAATTTTTGAACCCCATAGCAAATCTATACTTCAGCTTTTTTTCATCGGGTAACACTTTAGTGGTGGCGATAGCATAATCCTTTAACTGCAAATGTATCTTTTGTAAACTATTAACTTCCAGATGAGTATCTGCATCCAAAAACAAAAGAACTTCTCCTCTCGCCTTTTCGGCCCCATAATTTCTGGCAATACTTACGTTAGCTAGTGGGATAGAATAATGTTTTAATTGTTCATTAACTCTTTTGTTAACAATCTCTTCTGTTTTATCAGTACAACCATTACTCACTACAATAGTTTCAAAATTTTGGTACGTCTGGTTCTTAATAGAATGTAACGTTTGCTTGATATAATTCTCTTCATTATTGGCAGGAATGATAATAGAAAATTTTGGTTCCATTTTTAATCTATAATGTTAAGTAGTTTGCTGCCCAAATCATTCCCACATCACAATAAACAAACGGACTACTCCATGGTTTTTCATTTGGCAAGAATACTTCCAAATAATTTTGATTTTTCTCTATCACTTGAGCATACTTTTCTTTGTATTCTTTAGCTTTATCAAGGTTAACTTGTTGAACAAGTTTGATAAACAAAGGGCCCATATGTGTCCAGACACTATCACTTTCATAATTACGCAAAAATGCTTCCTGAGAAATAAAATTTATTCCTTCCCTACTAGCAGTATACTTCAAAGGAAAAGGTTGATCCAGACCAACAGATTGTACTTTTGATATCGCCTTCTGCATCATCTCTTTATCACTAATAATTCCTATGATAAAAGGAAAAAGATTAGCATCCCCTGACACATAAGATCCCTGAGCTAAATCATCATAAAAATAATGACCATTCCAAAAATGTCTTTTTATCAATTCTTCATAATCAAACTTATTAAATGGATTATCTAACTTCATTCCTTTAAGATCTTTAGCTAACATCGCCACCATACAATTATCGTAGCAAGAGCTTTTTCTCTTAGCAAAATCTTTCATTGAAGATACATGTAAACTTGGTTTTATTAAACCAGTATTATGATCAATAAAATTTTTATAAAATTTGTTAATCTCTTTATTTATAAATACCCTATAAGTATGATAAGAAAATTTAGAAACTTTGATAGCATGGATAAACCAAGGTAAGGAATCTACAGCTTCAATTGGAAAATCGTAAGCTTTTCCAGCAGGAGTGATCGTAGTAGTTATTTTGTTGTACTTTCTGAAACGATTTAAGGCGTATCTTAAGGTCTGCTGTACTTCATTTGCGTACTTTAACTTTAATAAAGAACTTACGGTCCAACCAAAATCTCTAGTCCAGAATTGAGCAAAGTTTCCAGTAGAGGTCTGAAAATAACGTCCATTCCAACAATCCTTAACTACTTGCTGACAGATCTGTTCAGCATTGCCTTCATACTTTTTAAAAGAAGAACGTCTCTTTAAAGAACTCAGAAATATTCTAGCTCCTTCTGTTAAATAAACCCCAATACCCACCATACCCTTTTATGATAAGAAGTACTTTATATATTTATTGGGTTACTTTCCTAACTATTCCGGTGTTGGCATCCACTTCTACAAGATCTCCATCTTTTAAGACCTTAGTTGCATTTTTAGTACCAATGATACAGGGCTTTTTCATTTCTCTAGCAACAATAGCTGCATGACAAGTAATCCCACCCTCATCCGTTATAAAAGCAGCTGCCTTTTGCATACCAGCAACAAAATCTGGAGTAGTCATTGGCATAACTAATATGTCGTTTTCATGAACCTTTATTAGGTCTGGTTTATCAACTACCACCCTAACTCGACCAATAACTTTTCCAGAATAAGCCGCCGATCCTTTAAGTTCTGAAGTAAAAATCTCTTCTTCACAATACTTCTCTTTTAATTTGTTAATCTCAATAATATCCGAACTAAACAAGGTTTTTTGTGGCTCAAGTGTAAACAAAGCACAACAATCTCTTCTAAAATCAGTTTCTTTCTTAGAAACAATGTTCCCACTTAAAATCTCATCAATACGATGATAGATTATCTCTTGGTAAGAAAGACCATAACAATTGGCAATATTTTGTAAAAGCGGTTTAACGTTAAATAAAATAAAATTAAGATAATCAGTACGATAAGTCCTAAAATATACTAATTCCTTAGCATAGTTAATCCATGAGATTAATTGTTCATCTGCATTTAACTCTTTAAGCAGATGTTGCATTTTGTTATGGTTAATCTTTTTTAATTCTGATAATTCTTTTAATCTTACGTCTGCATTATCAATCGTTTTTAAACGGGCAAGAATGTCCTCTTTCGTCCAAGATCCTTCCATCATACCTCTCGCACCAATCCAACCAAATTGTTTAATATGCAAATCTATCTCATCAAGGATGGATTTTGGCAAGTCCTCAAAACTGTTAATGTTATTTCTAATCGTAAGTAAATTTTTTGCTTCTAAAGCAGAAAAGTTTTCTTTTTCTGGAAATGATAGGATTGCTAATTCCTCTTCTTTATTCTTACGATGAGACAGATATAACTTCAGTTTTTTTTCAATAGGAAATTGTAAATTAAAACCCATCAAAGAAATAGCAAAAAGATCATAATCTTTAACAAAATCTGAAAAAATAGAAAGTAGTTCTTCCTTTTTAAGATTAGAATAATCAATGTTACGAATAACTAAGGACTTTTTCAACAACTCCTCACCCAAAAAATAAATTTTAGGAAATAATTGCCCTAAGTATTTTAGAAAATCGGGCTTAGTTTTAACTAAAAAATCTCCAAATTGTGCAGCTTCTGGCCCATAATAAAAAACAGGAGTGATGTAACAAGTTCGCGTATAATACTTACAATCAAATACTTTCTCAAAGTTTTCAGGATGAGAATAAGTGCTGATAAATAAATCAACTGCAAGTAAACAATATCTACGTGTAACAATTGGTTGTAACTTGCCCGCGTGAATATCTTCCATCTTTACAAAGTAGTTATTGGCCTGCTTTGAGTGATATAAAACTCTTCTTTCTCTAAAGCCCATTCGATGTCGCAAGGAAAACCATAATGTTTCTCTATTTTGATGATTAATTCCGCTAATACCAAAACTTGCTCATTTGTTAACTTCTGTCTTTCCTTCAAATCTTCTGAAATATTCACCCATTCATTTCCATCAATACCTTTTTTGAACAACCCTTTCTCCTGTTCAGAAACATTGATATCAATTATAGTGCTATCTTGCTTATCAACAATGTAACTATCTGGAGTAATCTGTCCAGAGACTACAGCTTCTCCTAAACCATAACCTGCTTCAATAATCATTTGATTTCTATCTCTAGTAACTGGGTGAACAGAAAAAGCAATCCCAGCAACCTCGCTTTGTACCATTTTTTGTACAACTACCGCCACAGAGATGTGCTGTTTTTGCAACTCTTTCTCAAACCGATAAAAAATTGCTCTCGGCGTAAATAATGAAGCCCAACATCTTCTTACATTTTTTAATAAATTTTCTCTAGTAGTATTAAGATAAGTATCTAATTGACCTGCCCAAGCAGCACTACTACTATCTTCAGCAGTAGCAGAACTTCTCACAGCAACAAACTCTACCCCTAATTGGTCAAAGAACTTTAATATTTCTAGAGAGATTTCTTCTGAAATTTCTGTGTTTTGAATAATCGCTTGAATTCTTTCAGAAGCATCCTCAATGGTATGAGTAACTTTATGATCGACAGAATCAAGAACAGCATCAATCTCTTCTTTCATACCTTCAGAAAGTTCAACAAACTTTTCAAAAGTTGTAGATAGAACAACAAATCCAGGAGGGACTTGTAAACCTGCTTGAGTCATCTCTCCAAGAGAAGCACCTTTTCCTCCAGCAAGAGGAACATCATTCATCGTTAAATTATCAAAAGTTCTAGCAATTTCCATTTTAAGAGAAACAGACTACAGTCATTTATAAAATTTTGTAGTCTATCTTTGTTCTTTGTAAAGTCTTGCTTCTAAGAAATCATCAACAAATTGCTTGGCTTCAGGCCGTTCTACAAACGGATTTTTTCTTCGGTGAGTTTCTTCACAAAAAGTAAACCCTAACAACTTAGCGGCAATAGATTCAGCAAGTTCTTCATTCACAGCCAAAATAGGATTATATCTTTCATCAGAACTTTCAAACTTACCATCTGGACCACGATAAGTAGCAGCATAATGAGAGATTGCAGGTAAACCTTCAACCATCTCAGCAAACTTCATTACATAATCAAAACCATCAACAATCTCTCCAGAAGCTAACCTTAATTTGTAACCCTCAACACTTAGCGCTGGTTGAATAATTGTGTGAGCAACCTCATGCAATAAACCCTCTGCATGAATTAACTTTCCAACAGTTGGAGTAACAAAGATTCCTGCCATTCGGTAAATATTTACATCAGCAACTAATTGATCATCAACTTTATCATAACCAACAAAGGAAGGAACCATTGCTGTAGGGGAAATTGCATCTTGAAAACGATTTGTCACATTTATATCAAACGCAGTGGATTCTTTCTTAAACCACAATTGTGGCTTGCCATTAATACTCCTAAGAACAGAACGTTGCATCGCAGAATCTGGAAACAAACGCATCAATCTAAATAACTCAAAATCAGTTAGATGAAGATGTTCTCTTCCCTCAATAGTATATCCAATATGATCACTTCCGATAGGAAATTGTAACTTTTGATCTAAAGATGCAGTAAGATCAGAACTATTTTGAATGTACCAAGAAATAGTCTTACGCATGTCTAATCCGGATATTTTTGTCATCTCTGGTTTGGTCATCTTTTATTTACTCCTTAATTTTATCGTTAACTTTTTTCTTAGCGATCTTATGAGATATATGTAACGGTTCGGGCATCTTATGTGGCGGAAGAATAATCTTGCTAACCAAGTCTAAAGCAGAACCTAGACTAACACCATGTCCCGGAGAAACGTAAACCGGATTGGCATGTTCTTTTGTAGTGATTTCAAAACCAACAATATCATTTTGAAAAATGATCTTTCCTTTCTCAACCTTCCCAACAATATTCTTTTGTGTCACCCCAATAGTGGGTTGATTTAATGCTAAACCTAAGTGAGCAGCCATCCCAAATTTTCTAGGATGATTTATTCCAAAACCTTTAACTAACAAAATATCCGGCTCTTCACTAAGTTGATTGTACGCTTCCATTAATGCCGGCATTTCTCGATAAGCCTGATATCCAGGTTTATAGGGTAAAGGACTAGATAGAAGATATGTTTTTTTTTCAATCATCTTTAAAGAAGGGAATTCACACACAACTACTACTGCTAAAATTTTCTCACCTAAAGCAATACATTCAGCTCCGCCGATAGTTTTAATCTTATCAAAAAGGTCTTTGACTATAATTTTATTAGCCAATTTACTTTGTTCTTTCTTTAACTCAAATGTATCCATGATTAAACACCACTTTTGTAATAATTAAACCAAGAAAGAGATTATTTATAAATGTTACTCCTTACGGGTTACTTTTTGGGTTAAAAACGTTCATGTTGAGGGTGTTCATGACCCTTACGTTTGCGCTCATTAAGGTTTTTTAGATGAGTCATTTTCTCCTTAAGGAACTTATTGATACTAAATCTATTTGTCTCTATTAAGGTAGAGATATGTTTTCCTCCCAAGAAATGAGGCATGATAACATAAGTTGCTCCGACATCATATAACTTCATAGCATCATCAATGCGGTGAGATACAACAGCAATAATAATTTTCTTATTTTGTGATCTAACTTTATTAACCAACAATAAATTTGTATCTAGCGTGGAGATAGTAGAAACAACCATCTTGGTTTTAGACATGTTCAGATCATTCAATAACTCTAAATCATCAGCATCACCATATTTACAATGAAAATCATCTTTAGAAAGTTCAATTATCACATCGGGATTATAGTCTACAACCAAAAATTTTCTTTTCATTTTCTTTAGTGATTCTAAAATATCAAAACCTATCCGACTATAACCAAAGAGTATAATTTCATAACTATTTTCATCATGATAATTATGTTCATCAACTTTTCTTCCCCGACGCTCAAATATAGATATGAACTTAGAGAGTTTTGAGTACAACCTATCAGAATAAATAATGAGGTATGTAGAACCAGCGATAGTAATCAATCCCACAGCAGTAACTAGTGATAGAATATCAGAAGAAACGTGGCCAACCTTTACTCCTAAAGCAACAACAATTAAAGAGAACTCACTAATCTGTGCGACGGTAAGACCGGCTAAAAAACTAGTCCGTTTAGTGTATTTCAATAGGGTGCTCATCAAGACCATAACTATTAAAGGATTGCCAACAAGGACAAATAATGAGAGTAATACTATTGACAACCAATTAGTTGAGATTTGTGTAAATGTCATCTGTGATCCAAGGAGGATAAAAAATATGATTAAGAAGAAGTCGCGCAAAGGCTTCATTTTTGCACTGATTTCATGATTATAAGGAGACAGTGATAAAGTGATTCCTGCCAAAAGGGCTCCAGCTTCTATAGAAAAATGAAAGAAATAAAAGATAGCAGATATAATAAAACACCAACCAACTGAGAATAACAATAAAAACTCTTGTGATTTAGCAATAACTCTAGTTATAGTTGGCAAGACATAAACTGCAAACAAAAATAGTAACACCAAACCACCTATCCCCGCCAAGATATACCTCAAGGCTAAAGACCCGACACTGATACCATTACTAGACGAGGAGATTATCAATAAGACAATGATAGCAATAAAATCCTGGACTATCAAGAACCCGATAGATATACGCCCATATAACGTATCAACATCCTTTTTATCAGAAAGTAGTTTCATAATGATAATTGTACTGCTAAAAGCTAAGGCAATGCTAAGATAAAAGGAAGTGATATTAGAGAAACCAAACATTTTAATGATTAAAAAACCAACTAACGTAGTGAACAATACCTGCCCTATCCCAGTTATTAATGCTGGCTTACCTATTTCTTTTATAACTCTTGGATTTAAATTAAGCCCAACCATAAACAGTAAGAATGCTATTCCTATCTGAGAGAAGGTTACTAAGGTCTCAGTAGATTGAATAATATTTAGTAATAACGGACCAACAACGACCCCACTTAAGATATAACCAATAATCATCGGTTGTCTAAGAAAATAGACTATACCTGAAATAACAATAGTTAAAATTAATATTAAACTTAATTCTATATATATTGAAGTGGCCATCCTATTTTAATTATTCCTAAGAAGATTTATTATACTACTAGGAGTGACTACGCCTAAAACAACCTTATCATCATTAATTACAGGTATATACCGGAAACCTGCTTTATGGACTAATTCAACAACTTTATTGATAGGAGTATTTAATTTAACAAGATGTTTATGTTTATTCATCAACTCTTTGGCTGATTTGTAATGAAATTCACGCTTATAACCCTGGTTGATCATCTGTACTAATGGTTCGGTCTTAATTTGTTGGATAAAAAGATGGATAATATCTTCTTCACAAATCTCACCTAAAAAATGTTTATTCTTGTCAACTACTATACAGGCATTAACATTCTCATTCTTAAGTTTACTTAATATTATGTTTGTACTATCTTCGGGATATAAAAAAACGGGCCTGATCATGGCATCCTTCGCACAAAGCTTTTTGATCTCTTGATTTCTAAAAATAAATTGTAAATGTTCTTTTCTTAAACGATTAATTTTCTTATCCACCAGATTAACACCTCTTTTATAAAAATAAGAGATTTTACATATTTAAATGTTTCTTTAACTTAGTGCTCTAGTTAACTTAGTGATCCAGTATAGAGAAAAGTATTTATACCTTAAATAATTTAGCTATCTTAAAGGTGTTATGATGTTTAAACTAAGAGAACAAGATAAACATTTTTTATGGTCCCTATGGGCAGGTATAGGAGTGATCTTTGTCTGGAAAGGACTATGGGAAGGTTTGTATGAAATCCCGTACTTAGGCAATGAGTGGGTTGCTTTATTTGTTGGATTAGCTATTCTAACTTTTTCTGGAATGATCTTTAGAGAATTCGATCCATTAGGAAGTTTAGAGGGTTCTATCAACAAAGTTATGAAAACTGTTAAAACTCATTCTAAGGATGGAACTTTTATAGTTAAGTATTATGACAAATTTCAAAAAAAAGAAATAAAACTCCCTGCTCGATACATTTCTAAATTAGATAAAGGCACACTAATTATTGAGGATAAAAGAAATAAAGAAGAGATCTTCATTCCTACACATAGAGTAACTGAAGTGTTAAGAAATGGAAAAACTTATTGGAAGATGTAAAATGAACTTAACAGATCTATTTCATGAATTTTTGTACAATTTTAAGAGATACTTCTGGTCTTTTTTAGGAGTTCTTGGAGTGGTCTGCTTTTGGGCCGGAGTTTGGGATGGAGTTGGATACTTACCATATTTAGATAATCCTTTGATTAGTTTATTTGTCGGCCTCATAATCCTTGCTTCTAGTGGTTTAATCTTCAAAGAGTTTCAACCACTTTCAGATCTTAACAAAGAAATTAATTTAGTCTTATACAAAGTTATTAAACACCCCAACAAAGAAAAATTTGATATAAAATATGATGACAAACTAAGAGATCGTCACATTATCGTAAATGCAAAAAATATTCATAAAGTTGAAAAAAATTCATTTATTGTAATTCATGATAAAAATAAAAAGGAAAAGTTTATTCCTATTGAAAGAGTTAAGGAAATATTACACCAAGGAAAATCTCATTGGAAACCTAAGCACGGATAAGAATGATGAAGAAAAAAGGTATAACGCCAATAATGGCAACAATATTATTAATCTCCTTTGCCGTAGCTTTAGGTGTAGTTATTATGAGTTTTGGACAGGCTCAGGTTGAAGAAAGTGCTCAATGTCCAATTGATATTAATCTAAAATTATCTACCATTGGAGGAGAAGATCAACTTTGTTATGATTCTATTAGTAAGGAAGTTCGCTTCACCTTAGAAAATGGAGTCAACATTAAGGTGGAAGGTTTGGTCTTCAATATTATTGGAAGCGTAGAAGCTAAATCCTATGAGTTAAATGATGCTAAGATTGGAAAAGCAGGGAATTATATGGGGAAAGTAAGTTATGATGCTACTTCTAGTGGAGAAATTAAGCAGATTAAAGTTACTCCGATCATTAATTTGTATGATGAAGAACAAGTTTGTGCTGAAAAAGCTTTAGTTGTTGAAACCATCAAGGCTTGTTAAGAAACATTTTTAAGAACCAGCACAATTATGGGACCTATGGAGATTGAGATTAATTTAAATAAGTCTGTTGACGAAAATGCTGGCATTTACTTTGATCTAGCTAAAAAAGCTAAGAAAAAGTTAGAGGGAGCTAAGAAGGCTTTAGCAGATAGTAATAAAAAGTTAGAACAATTAAAAAAACAAGAAGAAAAATTCTGGAAAGAAGAAGAGAAGAAATCACAAAAAAAAGAAAGAAAGTTAGAATGGTATGAAAAGTTTCATTGGTTTATCTCTTCAGAAGGATTTTTATGTATTGGTGGCAAGGACGCTACAACCAATGAGATTATTATTAAAAAACATACAGATAAAGAAGATTTAGTCTTCCATACAGATATGGCTGGCAGCCCTTTCTTTGTTATTAAAAATGGTCAAGAAGCCAGTGAAGATACTCTTAATGAAACTGCCCAAGCCGTAGGAGTTTATTCTCGAGCTTGGAAGATGGGACATACTAGTGCAGATGTTTTTTACGTAAAACCTGAGCAAGTTAGTAAAGAAGCCCAATCGGGAGAATATATGTCTAAAGGAAGTTTTATGATTCGAGGAAAAACAACTTATATTTATCCTAAAGTAGAATATGCTATTGGTTTAATAGGGGAAGAGATTATTGGCGGCCCAGTTACTGCCATAAAAAAGAAAACTGCTAATTTTATTGTAGTTATTCCAGGAAAAGAAAAGAAGAGTTCCCTAGCTAAAACCATTAAATCTAAGTTAAAGGGTGGAGATTTAGATGAAATCATTAAGTTCTTACCTGCTGGCGGTGCTGAGATTAAGAAAACCAGATAATTTTTAAATAATCAACCTATTTGTTTAAAACATGCCCTTATAGTCTAGCTTGGATACTTAACATTGTTAATTAAGTGTTAGCCAGAAAGGACGCGGGATTGCGGAACGCAAAACATCTGTGATACAAAAATCCTGTAACCGGAGTTCAAACAGTTCTTTCGCCAACTGGGAGCGAGAAGCGGCGTGCGCTCACGTTGCTCGCTTAGCCCCTTGCGAAAAAACCTGAAAGTCTCCGTAAGGGCATATTTCTCTTATTTTTTCACACAATAAAATAGCTTTAAATACAAGTAAAGCATCATTTATCATTATGGTAGACTTCATTTATACAACACGCTCAACGTTAAAAACACGTATGTTAATGCTGATTATAACGGTCGTTGCTTTGTTGATCATAGGAACATTTGTGTACCATGCTGTTGAAGATTGGAGTTATATGGATGCTTTTTACTTTTCTTCAATTTCTTTGTCTACCCGAGGTTATGGTGAATTGCATCCAACAACAGCATTCTCTAAAATCTTCACCGTGTTCTATCTATTCATCGGAGTTGCTTTTATTTTGTACACCATGTCCAGCTTCATCGGTTATTTTGTGCAACAACATGAACCAAAACTTCATAAAAAAGTAAATTTGATCAAAGATTATTTTGCCCCACCAAAAAAAGATAAATGGGTGGTGATAGATCATTCCAAGAAAAACCAAGCTGAAGAAGAATTCTCTCCTAAGCGAAAAATAAAATGGGAGTAAGTATTAACAATAAACAAAAATAATCCTATTTTATCCTCTTAGAGACGGGTTTAGGCGTAATTGCTTTTTTCTGGATAGTTAATTTTTTAATTTTCCTTTTAGCAACCTTAACTTTATTATTTTTTACTTTATGTGTAGCTGCTTTTTTAGTTTTGGCTTTAGTACCCTTAACTTTTGCAAATTTCCTCTTCTTTGCTCTATGCATCTTCCGTTTTAACTCCAACTTTTCTTGCATCTCTTCTTTAAGCTCTTCTAAAGGGATAAAATTAGGATTTTTCTTAATTTGTTTCTGAATCTTAATATCATACTCTTTTTTATATTTAGAACGCCTTAATACTTTCAAAAATTGTGAAAAAGATAAAAACCCCTTAATCCTATGATGAATCCGCTTATGTAAAGATAACTTAACAGATTTAGATTTGCTGATCCTCTTTTTCATGGTTAAGATTAAAAATTCCTAGTTTATAAAACTTACTTTTCAGAATACAGGTCACAAACCCACTGGTCAACCCCACAAAACCTATTTAAAGCAGCCAACCACTAAGATTTCAATGCAAATCCAAAGAGTCAAATATAAAGATATTGAAGAGATACCCAAAATACAAATTAATAAAAGTTTTAAAGATAATTTCTTTGGTTCTTCTCCTGCCCCTTTCGTCGGACGTTACGGTTATCCAAATATAAATATTGGAGTTCTTAGCCCACAATTCTCTGGAGACACATCTCATTACGACTCCCCAAAATTATGGAGTAAAGGCAATTTTAAGATTGGTACAATTGCTACGATGAGGTATGGATTAGTTAATAGCAGAACTAGCTGTAATATTAAAGATGTTAATAAACAAAATAAGTTACTACAACTTTGTCAAGAAGTGGGCATGGCAAAAAGTTCTGTTGAACTCGAAGTAAATCTGCAAAGCAAACCCCAATTAAGATTATCCGCAGAAAAGGAAATTATTCCTTTCGGACCACATGGAGAAATTAAAAGAGCTAGAATTACTTCTAATCCAAAGGTTGATTCCAGAATAGAAAGAGTTGTTTCTGATACAGACCTAAAAGCAGCACCAGCTTTACGATCATTATATCAAAAAGGGTTTGAAGAGACTTTTCTTAACAAAATTCTCTCTGTTGGCAATCTCGGACTAAAGAAAAATCGTATTTTAGTACCAACCCGGTGGAGCATTACTGCGGTTGATGATAATATTGGAAAAGATATTATCAAAGAGGTTAAGGATTTTCAAACAGGAGATTATTCTTTACACTTTGGAGGTGGTTGGGGAAATTATTACTTGATTTTATTTTTTCCAGAAATATGGAGTTATGAGTTATTTGAAACTTATCTTAAAAAAGATATTAATCCTTGGAGTAAGAGTAATTATGCTTATTCAACAGATTATGAGAATTATCAAGGAAGAAAAACTTATGCGGAAGAGTGTGCAGGAGGTTATTATGCAGCTAGACTTCCGGTCTTAGAAAAGATGAGAGAAAATAAAAGACAACAATCTGCATTAGTTCTGCGTTTTATATCAGAAGAATATAATATTCCGCTAGGAGTATGGGTATGTAGAGAAGCAACCAGAAAATCTTTGCTAGAAAGACCGCTATCTTTCTCATCAGAAGAATTAATGTTAAAGTATGCTCAAGAATTAATAAAAAACAAATTTGGTTTTGATTTAAATCTACTTTTGAAAGAAAGTAAATTGTTAAAAAATAAAAATACACAAAAGAAGTTGAGTGAATTTACTTCCCTCTAACACCAAAAAATATAAAAATAACCTCTTACTACTTTACTTTGATTGACCTTGAACGTACTATTAATTTACCCAAAATACCCAGACACATTTTGGAGCTTTACCCATATTTTAAAGTTTGTTTCTAAAAAAGCAACATTTCCCCCATTGGGATTATTAACGGTAGCATCAATCTTTCCTTCAGAATGGAATAAGAAACTAATTGATGTTAACGTTAAAGAACTAACGAATAAAGACATTGAATGGGCAGATTTAGTTTTGATCAGTGCTATGATTGTGCAAAAAGAAAGTGCACAAGAAATAATTGATCGTTGTAAGGCAAAAGGAAAAATTATTATTGCTGGTGGACCAGTATTCACAACACAACATGAAAAATTTAAAAATGTCGACCACTTTATTCTAAATGAAGGAGAAATTACCATTCCTCAATTTATTTCTGATTTCAAAAAAGGCAAACCCAAAAAATTTTACACTTCTACAGAACGTCCAGATATTACTAAAACTCCTTTACCAATGTGGAAACTAATCAACTTTAAAGATTATGTTACTATAGCAGTTCAATACTCCAGAGGATGTCCCTTTAATTGCGAGTTTTGTGATATTATAATTATGAATGGAAGAATACCGAGAACAAAAACTCCGGAACAGATGATTTTAGAATTGTCCACGTTATACAGGGCAGGTTGGAGAGGTTCAGTTTTTGTTGTAGACGATAACTTCATCGGCAATAAAGTAAATGTAAAACAATTCTTGCCTCTGTTAATTAATTGGCAAAAAAAGAACAACTACCCTTTCAAATTCCTTACTGAAGCGAGTTTAAATCTCGCTGATGATTTAGAACTGATGAGGTTGATGAGCAGAGCAAACTTTCATAAGGTGTTCTTGGGATTAGAAACACCACATATTGATAGCTTAAAAGAATGTGGGAAATTTCAAAATTATACTAGAGATTTGGTTAAATCAGTTCGTATAATTCAACAAAATGGAATGCAAGTAATGGGCGGATTTATTGTTGGCTTTGATAAAGATACTAAATTAATCTTTGATGCCCAAATCAAATTTATTCAAGAGATTGGAGTAGTTACTGCCATGGTTGGTATGTTAATGGCTCTTCCTCAAACAAGATTATGGCATCGCCTTAAAGAGGAAAATAGATTATTCTCAGAAGCCAGTGGAGAAAACACCGATGGCAGATTAAATTTTATACCTCGGATGGGTACAAAAAATTTAGTGGAGGGATACAAAAAGATTCTAGCCACAATTTATTCTCCAAATAATTATTATAAAAGGATTGATACGTTCATAAGACATTATAGACCAACTGTAAGAGAAACACCTTCCCTATCTGGATTAAAGGCATTTGTTAAAAGTGTCTGGAAAATCGGCATCTTCTCTAGATCAAGAAGATATTATTGGAGATTAATTTTTAAAACACTTTTCACCAAGATTAAAGCATTTCCCACAGCAGTAGAGATGGCCATTTGTGGTGTACATTTTGAAAAAATTACTAAGAAAGTTCTGAAGAGTAATATGTCTTGAATCTAAATAGTATATCAATTAAAACAATTACTTAAATCTCGATGTAACCATCTTCGGTTTCAACTTTTCTTTTCTTACGTTTGATTTTTTTAAATTTGTTAGCAAAAGGAATCTTACCAGTCTTATAAACGTAAGCTGCAACCACCAATAATATACCAAAAACTAAAGCACTACTAAAATAATTATTATCATTAACCAGAATCTTATCAGGATATTGATGACATTTGTAATCTGTACTACAATATGCATTATCAGAACAATCTCTATTGCTAAAACATTCTCTCTCAGCAACTGAAACCAAAATGTAAGCAAGAATTACTAACGCTAAAACAATAATCGCTGCAATTAACCCCAAACTCCCTTTTTTATCCATAAGCAACTTTCCAGATCGGAACTTATTTTTAAAGGTTTTGACAAACATATGGAATATATGTTGTTCTCCCCTTGAGGTTAAAGAATATTAATACTTATTGAACCAAAGCTTTTTAAAGGAACTATAGTTTTATTGTATCATAGCGGGGTAGGGAAGCTAGGAGTACCCGCCGGGCTCATAACCCGGAGATCGGTGGTTCAAATCCATCCCCCGCTACTCCTTTTTTTAAAAATGGAAAACTGCAGTCTCTGCCATTCAATAAAAGAGAACAAATTTAGAATATTCTTAGAAAATGAACATGCTATTGCAATGATAATTAGAGAACCACAAATTGAGGGCCATTCTTTAATTTTGCCCAAAAGACATGTAGAGGAGATAGTTGAATTAACTCCTAAAGAAATAAAGTCCTTGCAAAATCTGGCAGAAATGGCAGTAAAGTTAATTGATGAAAAATTAAGTAAAGCAACTTTAATAGTGATGAATAGTCCAAGACAAAGATCACAAAAACATATTCATTATCAACTTCTGCCATTAGATAGAAAATATGGAATCAGAGATCTTATTGGAAAGATGTATGGTGTGCCCCTTTACACAAGTAAAACAGAAGAAGAATTAGAAAAGATGACAAATTGTTTAAAATAATTAAATTAAAAGATTAAAATCTTTGTTCTAACCCATCGTAAGCCATTAAAACGTTTAGAGATTTTCCATCATTCTTTACTAACTTAAGTTGTTGATCCTTAAAGTCTAATGCCCGCTCATAAACCTTATCAAGATCAAAATCATTTTTATCAGGACTATGATGACCAATAACAACAGTACTAACATCAGCAGCTAAAGCATTTCGGATTGCCCATTCAAAAGTGCTGTGTCCCCAATCTAAACGATTTATACCTACGTCTCCTCTGTATTCTTCCGGAGTAAATTGGCCATCATAATAAAGGAGATCTGCTCCCTTCGCTAATCTTACCAATCTGGGATCAGGAGAATCTTTATGCTCAGTATCTGTAGCGCAAACAATTGCTTTTCCATTAACGTCAACACGATAAGCTAAAACTGAATCTGGATGAGTTAACTCTTGAAATTTGACTACTGTCCTTCCTAACTGAATATCTTCAGGATTCATCCGACCCAACTCCCTATACGCTTTTGTACAAGGCACATCATCCCAGATTATTGGAAAATTAGGATATTCTTGTTGTCCATGTAAAACACCAGAGAGAGTTTTTCGAGCGTCTCTCTTACCGTAAAAAGTAATATCTAACCTTTTATCGGACATATTAACAAAAGCAGGTTTAAAGAAAGGAAAACCTTGAATGTGATCCCAGTGATAATGAGTTAAAAACAGGTGCAATTCTCTTGCAGTAGCTTCATCTGAACACAACGGATTAAGGTGCTGTCCAGAAAATAGTCTTGAAATTAATGTATTACCTAACCTTCTTATTCCAGAACCAGAGTCAATAACAATCAACGGAGAGTCTCTAGCTTGAACTTCAATACAAGTTGTTTCTCCACCATAAGTTCCCGAATAAGATAATGATAATCCTGCTAAATACTCTTGAACCCCTTTTCCATCTCTAAAAAGTTTGTCTGTTCCACCATCAGCAATAATTCTTTCAATTAACGCTAATTGTTTTTCTAAAACTTGTCTAGAATCTAAAGGAGCTGGCAAACTGCCTCTTGTTCCCCAAAACTTAACGACTAAATCTTCTTCAGAGCTTAGTTGTGTCATCTAAAATTAGTATTCTTACAAAATATATAAACCAAATGACACATTTTACATGACTTAAATGTCCCACTTTCTTTAGAAACAAATTTAAGTTAAAAGTCCCTTAAAAGATTATAAAATGAAGAAGGTCTCACTAAAATGAGTGATGTTGCTCACGAAAATTTACAGGCTTATGCCAGAATAATGGATTTATCTAAATATGGCCCCATGACACAAGCAATGTCAGATTATGGAATCAGAGCTTTATCCATGCCATCTTTAGATACACCATCAAGCAGAGCGATTGGATCAAATATCGCAGACATGTTAAGACTAGCTCCCAGTACAACTTATCAAAATAGACCAACTACTTCAACTCAAGCAATTATTCCCTATATTCCTGGAGGCATAAGCGGTGGTTATTCTTGTCAGGGATCTTCTTGCGGTTACCGGTAAAAGAAAAAACAGGTTTAATTTAGTAATCTTGGTTTAACGTAAAAATAATTAAGCCCGGTAGAGACAAAAATAATTGATTACTCCAAAGTAATGAATACCGCAAAAGATTTATAAAGAGTTGATGACTCTATAATCTTATGAAATCAGATGACATATTTTGTAAATTGTATGATGTATGGAAAAGAGATGGTAAAGTCATTTTTGAAAATGATCATGCCTATTCAATCCTATCAGTTACACCTGCAACTCCCGGACATGCTATTGTAATTGCAAAAGACCATGTTAAATGTCTTGAAGAATTACGCGGAATAGCATTAGAGGGATTCGTTGATGCAATACCATCTACGTCATTGGCAATTCAAGGAATTTATAATTCTAATCCTGAAAACATGGTACGATTTTATCAATCACTAAAAGAAAACCCACCTGTTCCACCTTCTGCTGATTTGGCTATAAGAATGTTACAAGATAGAAACCTAAGAATCAAACCAGACACGGCCTATAATGTAGGAATAAATGTTGGTGGCTACGCAGGACAGCTAGTAGACCATTTACATGCACAATTATTCCCACGAAGAGAAAAAGGACCCGGCATGGTAACTGCAATGGAAAAGTTACTCCAAGAATAATTAGTGGGAATGTTAACCAAAATTTTTAAACTTACTCACTAACGTTCATACTCATACATAAAGTATAAGAAACATAACTTTGATATTAAAAAAAATAATAAAAAATTAACAAACACAAATTTTTCCAACACTCTTAGCAAGTTCTTCTAACTTCTTAACTAACTCCTTAGCAGTTTTTGGTTCTATTCGAGTACTAACGCCTAAAACTTCTTCACTTTTATAGACCATAATCAAATTAATTAAATCTCTTATCTGATCTTCAGTGGCAGTACTTACTTTTTTGGAACAACCACAAACTTTAGCATTTCCTTTACTTGCTTTTCCTTTCAAGGGAAGAGATTTAAGGGCTGGTTTTTTTGGTAAAGATTTAGCTGGTTTCCCAGCTGACAATTTAGCTTGTTTCTTAGCAAATAGTTTAAACATTTTATACACCTCTTTTTTTTACTTTTTCACTTTTATTCCTGTAAAAATGCCCTATAAAATAGATAGGACGTGTAAACATCAATCTTGGATGAAATTTCACACGGAGAATGCATACCAAATACTGCTGGGCCAGCATCCACACAATTCATCCCATAACGAGAAAGGTACATACCAATTGTTCCTCCGCCACCAATATCAATCTTACCCAACTCACCAGTCTGCCAAGCAATCTTATTCTTGTCCAAAATCTGACGAACGTAATTCATATATTCAGCACTAGCATCGTGGGTAGAATATTTTCCACCACCACCACCATACTTTTCTACTGAAATTCCGAATCCTAAAACTGGGGCGTTTCTTGCATCGTGTACATCCTTATAATTTGGATCTAACCCAGCAGTAACATCAGCAGAGATAGAATTTGATCTCTCAAAAAGAGCAGACTTAATTATCTTTAAACCAGTTAGATTAAGATAGTCATCAGCAAAATTTTGTAAAACAAAACTAGCTGCTCCAGTATCGCCAACAGAACCGATCTCCTCTTTGTCAACAAAGAAACCAACTGCAGTATGTTTTGGGTTTTTAACATCTAACAATGCCATCAGAGAAGTAAAAACACAAATCTTATCGTCTTGACCATAGGCCCCAATCATTGAACGATCAAAACCAACATCAATGGGCATAGTGGAAGGTACTAACTCTAACTCGGCAGTGAAAAAATCTTCCTCAATAATACCATATTTTTCATAAAGGTAATTTAAAATAGTAAATTTAATTTGCTCCTTTATTTTCTTGTCATCAACCGGAATACTCCCAACTAAAATGTTTAAGTCTTCTCCTTCAACAACATTTGGGGCTTTACGTTCCATCTGATTTCTAGCTAAATGTGGAAGTAAATCTGGAATTACAAACTTAGGATCATTAACATTATCACCAATGTTAATATTTACAATCTTTCCAGACTTAGTGTGAATTACACCATGTAAAGATAATGGAGTATTAACCCAATGATATTTCTTAATCCCACCATAATAATGTGTTTTCATTAAAGCAACACCAGCATCTTCATAGAGAGGAATTGGTTTCAAGTCTAATCTTGGAGAATCGACATGACTACCTATCAATTGCCACCGGTTATTATCTTTTCCAACTAAAGCAGCAATGATACATTTTCCACTAACATTCTTGTATATTTTGTCTCCAACTTTAACACTTTTCATTCCTGCAATGTCCTTAAAACCGTTTTTATTCAACATGCTAACAATGTTTTCAACACAAACTCTTTCAGTTTTACTTTTACCCATAAAGTCTTTGTACTTATCAGAAAAAGCAAAAGCCTCAGCTTTTTGTTTCTCACTATACTCTGACCAAGAACTTTTCTTATCTAAAAATAACCTTTTTTGTAATTGTTCGTTTTTTGATTTTTCCTCTTTTTTTGCCATGATAAGCCACCTCAATTTATGATTATAATAAAATAAATTAATATTTTATAGTATTTAAGTGTTTTGATGTATGACAGTGCGTCTAAAGCGTCAGATTAATAAATGAGCAGTATTTTCCATTTATTGAGGTGAATAAAAATGTTTAAATGTCCTAATTGTAAGAAAACAAATTCTGTCAAGGCAGGTCTTAGA
>Ga0210006_1000238_pt1 | contig 46450 bp, 34 predicted proteins | sample CryGey02umfilter_2_FD_185452 | JGI IMG/M metagenome (GOLD analysis project Ga0210006, IMG submission 185452) | Groundwater microbial communities from aquifer in Utah, USA - Crystal Geyser 4/10/14 0.2 um filter (SPAdes) (version 3) | ecosystem: Environmental > Aquatic > Deep subsurface >... | reverse complement strand
AATAATGTCGAAGTTCTTCTACGGGGTATGTCTTATTCTACTTCAATTTTGATTTGGTTGAAAAAGAATCGTGACCTGGCTATTTTAATAACAATAGCTACCCTTTTTTTCTTTATTTATTCCTATTTCTTCAGAACCGTCAATTGGTATTGACTTATCCATGAGGAGTCTTCCGTTTATGAATAAACAATCAGAATCTATTTTCGAATTCACCGCTAAATCGTATCTTTCCTTTACCACGTCCTTCAGGATATCCCTGCAGAAAAGATTAACATTTGTATTTTTATAATTTGATGTAATTTTCTCAAACAAACTCCTCATTCCGGTTCGTAATTCATAAACCGTTCTCACCCATACCAATGGTAATAATCCAGTATATCTTTTATCTTCAAAAATACATATATTTCCCATTTTCTTTTAGTAGCCCATCCTTCCGTCAGCTTGAATTTTTTGTAAACTTCATTATATTTTGAAAAGCGCCAGATTATCTTTCTCTATATCTTTAAAGTAATTTTCAGTAGCAACTTTTAGTTCTGCTATTGCTTCTTCGTCACAAACAATAATTGCCTTCGGATGAAGTTGTAACATTGATGCTGTCCACATATGATTTATTCCTTCTTCAATAACTTTCTGCAGTGCATGTGCTTTATTATGACCGCTGACGACCAGCACCACCTCTTTAGCATCAATAACAGTCCCAACCCCGACAGTCAATGCTTGTTTTGGAACCTTATTTATATCATTGTTAAAAAATCTTGAATTTGCGATAATCGTATCATATGTGAGTGTTTTTACTCTTGTTCTGGAACTGAGAGACGAACCGGGTTCATTAAAAGCTATATGTCCGTCCGGTCCAATCCCACCCAGAAATAGATTAATACCGCCATAATCTTTAATCTTTTCCTCATATTTCTTGCATTCTTCCTCAAGGTCTTTTGCATTACCGTTGAGTATATTGACATTTTCTTTTGGAATATCAATTTTACCGAACAGATGTTTCCACATAAAAGAGTGATAACTTTCCGGATGGTCTTCAGGTATTTTTACATACTCATCCATATTAAAAGTTACGACATTTTTAAATGATAATTTACCATCTTTGTGTAACTTAACAAGTTGTTCATAAGTTCCAATCGGAGAAGATCCGGTAGGTAATCCAAGCACAAAAGGTTTTTCGGATGTGGGATTGAAATCAATTATACTTTTTGCAATATACGCTGCAGTCCATTTACTCAGATTCTCATAATTTTTTTGAATAATAAGCCTCATTTTCGTCTCCTTTCTTAATTGTTGTGCCTGCCATAAAATTATTTCCTCGCAGGATTTTTTTCACCCCCTTCTTTTTTCCCAGAAAGAACTCTGACTAAACCTCTTTATAGGAACTAATTCTGCGAAGTCCTGAAAATAAATAAATTATTGTGCATATGCACTTGACTGGCGTAACCATTATATACCAGAATTCAGGAGTCAATACCTTGACTACAAATCTTTTTCACAGGCAATGGGTTAATAGTCATTGCTTGTTGGACCAATCTGTAAAACAGTTTACCACGCGAACCGGAAGTTCTGCGATTAAACCGAAATATGAACTCATCCAAATAATAATCCAAGAAAGGGGCTTGAATCCGCCCTTGATAAGTGCCCAAGAGCCAACGCTTCAGGAGTGAAGCAATGATATTGACTCTTGGAAGCAAATTAACGCCAACTTCAGAACTTTTATGTACAATCTCATGTTTATATCCGATTTTAGATACTCCACTATATCCTCTCCAGTCATCAGTGTTTATAATAGTACCTGGTTCAACAGCACCTTTAATAGCTGGCTCCAAACTACCAGCAGAGGCATCAGATATTCGCTTGAGTCTTATTCTTCCGATCCTGTTACCTTTACTCTCAACTGCTACAAAAACCAATGCTTTCCCTTCGGCTCCTCTACCGCGCTTTCCAGCTCTTTTTCCACCTATATAGATTTCGTCGATATCAACTGTGCCAGACAAACGATCCCGTCCTGGTCGTACCATAGCATGGCGGAGTTTATGCAACCATGTCCAAGCAGTTCTATAACTACCAAAACCAAAGATACGTTGCAATCCCAAAGCATTTGCCCCGTATTTTTGATTAGTCAAATGCCACATAGCATGAAACCAAAGTCTCAATGGTTTCTTGGAATCTTGAAATATTGTACCAGCAATAACAGAGTTCTTAAATTCACATTTAGTGCAGCGGAACAAGTTCTGTTTAGTGGTCCACGCTTTATCATATCCACACTTCATACATTTAAAACCTTGTGGCCAGCGAATCTTAAACAAATACTCAATACACGCTTCTTCTGTGTTAAACTGTTGCTCAAATTCCATCAATGTTTTAGGATATTCCATATGGGAATATCATATAAATTTAGGTTACGCCAGTCAAGTGCATATGCACATTGAATTATTAAAATAACGACGACAGAGGGTGTTTTTTAACACCCTCTAAATGTTACGGGGGTAATCTGTTTTCGGCATGAAAAAATAAATAATGTATAAGTGTTATGAATAAACATGGCTTACTTTATTACAAAAACGTGCATTATTTACCTTGACTTTGTGACAAATATTTACTACACTATTTTTACTTGCCAATAAGAAAGTCAATCTCAAAGGGTGGAGATGGCGAGATTTTTCAGCCCTTAGTGAGTTAGTTATGTTTAACAGAGAAATTATAAAGTCCTTTAAGGAATGGGCGAAATTGCCTGAAAGAAAACCATTGGTCTTGAGAGGTGCAAGACAGGTTGGAAAAACAACAGCGGTTAATATATTTTCAAAGGAATTTGATGTTTATATTTACTTAAATCTTGAAAAAAAGGAAGATGCCCTATTATTTGAAAGAAATCTTTCGGTAAAAGAACTGTTTCAAGCAATTTTGTTATATAAGAATATTCAGTATAAAAATGGGACAGTTCTGTTATTTATTGACGAAATACAGAATTCTCCTGCCGCTGTCTCAGTACTGAGATTTTTTTATGAGGAAATGAAGGATTTATATATTATCGCGGCGGGTTCATTATTTGAAATTATGCTTGAAAGAAAACACATCAGTTTTCCGGTCGGCAGGGTTGAATATCGGTTTATGTATCCTTTAACTTTTAAAGAATTCATGGAAGCGCTCGGTGAAACACCAACCCTTGATTTACTTAAAACCATACCACTACCAGATTACGCACTGCCTAAACTCTATAAATTATTTCATACTTATTCTTTAGTGGGTGGTATGCCGGAGGTGGTAAATAGATATGCTGACTCAAAAGAAATAACCACCCTATCTTCTATTTATCAATCTCTTTTAACATCGTTTACCGACGATATAAGTAAATATGCAAGAAATGATAATATGGTCAATATTATCAAGCACTGTATGGAACATTCACCATATGAGACCGGTAAAAGAATAAAGTTTTCCGGCTTCGGCAATTCCAATTATCGCTCGCGTGAAATAGGGGAAGCGTTGAGAATCATGGAAAGAGCTATGTTACTTTATCTTATCTATCCTACTACTACCACAAAAATTCCTGTTATTCCGAACAAGAAAAAATCACCCAGGTTGCAGTTTTTAGATATCGGTCTTTTAAACTATGTAGCTGGATTACAGCAATATTTCTTTCAGTATGATGACCTTCTGTCTTTTTACAAGGGCATCCTTGCCGAACAGGTTGTAGGACAGGAGTTGATGGCTTCAAGTATGGGTTTATCTGTAAAACCGATATTCTGGGTTAGAGAAAAGAAACAATCACATGCAGAGATTGACTTTCTGTACCGATTTAAGGAATATATAATTCCTGTTGAGGTTAAATCAGGGAAAGAAGGGAAAATGCGTTCACTACATCAGTTTATGAATTACGCTGAACATCCTTACGCTATCCGTTTATATTCTGGTGAGATAAAAATAAACAAAGCCAGGACACCTGATGGGAAGGTATTTTATCTCTTAAATCTTCCGTATTTCTGTATCTCGTGTCTTTCTGATTATATACAATGGTTTTTAAAAAAATGTGGCGGTCCCGATTTATCAAACAATTATGAAACTAAAAATATATCCTATTTTAACTAACAGTAGGTTCTTTAGGAACTGGACGAATTCTCTTGACTTTACCCGTAAAAATAAGTATACTATTATTGCAATAACTGCAATAATAGTGAGGTAATTCATGATTGTCCAGAGGGAACTGCTTAACCAGATTAAAATATTTATCAAAAGAAAGGAGTTTATTGCCATTACAGGTCCACGTCAATGTGGGAAGTCAACTTTTCTGGAAATTATCAGGGATTATCTTATAAAAGAAATTAAAATTGACAGGGAATCCATCAATATACTGACCTTTGAAGACAGGAAACTATTGGCACAGTTTGAATCAGACCCTGTTGAATTTGTGAATTCTTACCTATCACAAAATACCGGTAAAACCACTTATTTAATGCTTGATGAATTTCAGTATGCCGAAGAAGGGGGACAGAAGCTTAAATTAATTTATGATACTGTTAAAAATGTCAAAATAATTATTACAGGTTCTTCCTCACTTGAAATTAAGGGATATATGGTTGGCAGGATTTTAACGTTTAACCTGTATCCCTTCAGTTTTAAAGAATACTTGAATGCAAAGGACAAACGGTTTGAAAAAATATACGTAGAAAAAAACAAAATGGTTCTTAACTGGTTATTCAAGCGTAAAAAACCGGTGCAAAAAATCGGACAGGACCTGTTTGCCGACGATTTTAATAAATTGTTTGAAAAATATTGTATATGGGGTGGTTACCCGGCAGTCGTTCTATCAAAAACTACTATTGAACGTAAAAAAGTGTTAAATGACATTTATAATAATTACCTTTTAAAAGATATAAAAGGATTACTTGAATTAACTACCGAACGCAACCTCGTTCTTTTAGCACAATTCATAGCTGCGCAAATCAGTAATATCCTTGTTTACCAGAACATGAGCCAAGCATCCGGATTAGAATTTCGGCAGTTAAAAAAGCATCTTAATATCTTACAAGAAACGTTTATTTGCAAAGAAGTTTCTCCATATTTTAAAAACAAACAAAAGGAATTAGTAAAAAACCCCAAAGCGTATTTTCTTGATTTAGGGTTCAGGAATAATTTGTTAGATAGCATGAATAATAATTTTATTCAACGGACAGATACCGGTGCTATTGTAGAAAACGTTATATTTATACGGTTAAGTGAATTATCTCAAGGAAGAGAAAGAATCAATTTCTGGCGGACCAAAACAGGCAGTGAAATTGATTTTATATTTAAAATAAACGGTTATGTTGTACCGATTGAAGTAAAATATTCAAATTTTGACAGACCCCAGGTAACAAGAAGTTTCATAGGTTTTATTGATACTTTTCATCCCAGACAGGGAGTTATCTTAACCAAAAATTATTGGGGTTTAATAAAACGTAATAATACTGAAATTTTGTTTGCTCCAGTTTATTATTTATAATCATGCAAGGCTGAAAAAGGTTAAACTAGCGAGGTTGGGTATCAGCGAGGTTTCGCTGATGGGTGTGGAATTGAAAATAAACTATAATGTCCCGCTTGCCGACGGGCAGGCAAGACCTGACCCCGTCCCTTGACTTTATAGATATACATTTAGTAGAATAATGCATTATGAAAAGAAAAGAATTATTGGAAAGCATTGCTCAGAAAACAGGAGTAACAGTTACTGAAATTGACAGGGTGCTAAAAGCACTTGTTAAGATTATTCAGCAGGCACTTAAGTCAGACGATAAAGTACTTTTGTCAGGTTTAGGTTCATTCCAGTCCAAGAAGCGTAAAGCACATTTGGGAAGAAACATGAAGACGGGTGAAGCAGTAAAGATACCTGAAGGTAAAAAGGTATATTTTAAGCCCACACCATTGCTTCGGAAGATAGTATTATCACAACCGCCTGCCCAGGTTCAGCCAAATGAAGAAAAGCAAACTACGATTTGAATGTGCTGAAAAACTTAATAAACTACCCCCCTATCTATTGTCATCTATAAATAAGATTAAGCTTGAGGCATACGCAAAAAAACTTGATGTTATTGATTTGGGTATGGGTAATTCTGACATACCGACGCCCCGCCACATTGTTGAGAGGTTGTGTGACACTGTAACCAATCATCCCAACACGATGAGATACCCTCAGGCAAAAGGGATGCCAAAATTCAGAAAGATAGTTAGTGAATGGATGACACAGCGGTTTGGAGTTAAGGTTGACCCTGAGACCGAAACACTTGCTTTGATAGGTTCAAAAGAAGGCATAGCACATCTCTGTATGGCTTTTCTTAACCCGGGAGACATAGCGCTTATTCCCGACCCCGGATACCTGGTATATTATAACGGTGTGGTATTGGCCGGAGGAAAGGTTTACGGTATGTCGGTTTTAGAAAAAAATAATTATTTGCCCGATTTAACTAAAATACCGGAAAATATTGCCAGGAAGGCAAAAATAATGTTTTTGAATTATCCCAATAATCCCACAACTGCTGTTGTTGAAGACCTTAATTTTTTCAGGGAAGTTGTTAAGTTTGCCGAAAAGTATAATATTATAATTGTCCATGACAATGCATATTCTGAGTTGACCTTTGACGGGTATGTTGCCCCGTCTTTTCTTGAAGTCCCGGGAGCAAAAGATGTAAGCGTGGAATTTTTTTCTTTTTCCAAGATGTTTTCCATGCCGGGCTGGCGGGTGGGGTTTGTCGTGGGTAATGAATATGTGATAAAGCACCTTACAAATTTTAAGTCTTATGTGGATTTCGGGATACCCACATTCATTCAACTTTCTGCACTGCATGCTTTAAAGGAACCGGGGGATTCCATAAAAGAAATAGCAAAAGTTTTTGAAAGAAGGGCAGAAAAATTTGTTAAGGAACTTAACAAGATCGGCTGGAAGGCAGAGAAGCCGAAAGCCACTATGTATCTTTGGACGAAAATACCCGAAAAGTTTATAAAAATGGGTTCATTAAAATTCTGTGAAATGTTGATAAGAGAAACCGGCGTTGTCGGTTTGCCGGGTATCGGGTTTGGCAAACACGGCGAGGGGTATGTAAGGTTTTCTCTTGTAACACACGATAATAGATTTCACGATGTATGCCTCAGGTTGAAGAGATTATTAAAAGGATAAAAGGGTAAACCCTTAATTCCAGGAATTTACCCTTTAGGGTTTTATCCTTCAGGATTTTACTGGAATTTATCCTTCAGGATTTTACTTGATGAAAAAAATTAATTTAGGTCTTATAGGTTTTGGTGCTGTAGGAAACAACGTATTAAAGTTGTTTGAACGCAACAGGGATTCTATTGAGCAGAAGATAGGTTCTTCAATTGAATTTAGTTATGTCTGTGATAAAAACTCTGCTCGTCTGAGGGAAATAAAGAAAAAAGTCAAAAAAGTGACAACTGACTGGCACAGGGTGGTTAAGAGTCAGTCCGTGGATATTGTTATTGAACTCATCGGCGGAGAAAACCCTGCCAGGGATATAATAATAAGTGCGCTAAAAAACAATAAAAATATTGTAACGGCTAACAAACTTGTTCTGGCGAAGAACTGGGAAGAGATATTTTCATTAGCACGAAAAAAACAGAAATTAGTTTATTTTGAAGCAGCTGTAGGTGCAGGAATACCTGTAGTGCAGGCATTGAATGAAGGTTTGGCAGCAAACAGAATTAATCGTATCATAGGGATTTTAAACGGTACAACGAATTATATTTTAACAAAAATGACCAGAGAGGATATTGATTTTGAAACTGCATTAAAACACGCACAAAAACAGGGATTCGCTGAACTTAATCCAAAACTTGATATAATGGGATTTGATACTGCACATAAACTTTCCATACTAACATCAATTGGCTGGTCAACCTGGCTTAAGTTAGAAAATATTTATGTTGAGGGCATAGAAAAAATTGCAGTTGAAGACGTTAAGTTTGCATATAATGAATTTGGTTATGTAATAAAACTCCTGGGTATTGCACGACAGATAGATAATAAATTGGAAATTGCTGTCAGACCCTGTCTTATACCGAAGACACATCCGTTTGCATCAGTTGACAATGAATATAATGCGGTTTTGCTTGACGGTGATGCCTGCGGTGAGATTATTTTCTACGGGAAAGGGGCAGGAGGATTTCCTGCTGCAAGTGCTGTTGTCAGTGATATAATGTTTCTTGCAAGGCAGATATCCGCAGGCACTGCAGGTAAAATACCGTATGTCAGTTATGAACCTGCAAAAAAGTTGTCGTTTTTGTCTGTTGAACAGACAGAAGGTTGTTATTACTTAAGGTTTAATATGGCTGACAGGCCGGGTGTATTATCAAAAATTTCCGGTATTTTAGGTAAATGTAAAGTCTCAATAGCAAGCGTATATCAGAAAGAACCCCTGTTTAAATACAGACGGGGTGTCCCGGTTCTTATGTTAACCCACAGCACGAATGAATCCGCATTGAAAGAAGCAATAGATGAAATTGATAAATTGAAAATAACAAAGTCCAGAACAGTATTTTTCAGAATAGAAGAATTGAAATAATAATTAAAAGCCTAAAGGCTTAATTCCATAATTTTAATAATAATTTTAGGAGAATAGAGAGAGATATGTATATTGAAACAGCAGATGTCAGGGAAATTACAGGGCCATTAATACTTGTGGGTAATGCAACAGGTGCAAAATATGGGGAACTTGTAGAAGTAATAATGGCAGCAGGAGAAAAGCGTCTTGGCCAGGTGTTAGAAGTCAACGAAGACAGGGCCCTGATACAACTTTTTGAATTAAGTACAGGTATGGGTATAGCGGACACCCGTATAAGATTTTTTGGCAGAGGTATACAACTCGGCGTTTCAATGGATATGCTTGGAAGAATTTTTGACGGTTTTGGCAGGCCGATAGATGAAGGACCCGGAATAATACCCGAAGAAAAACCTGATATTAACGGTAACCCGATAAACCCTTCAGCAAGAGCATATCCGCAGGAGTTCATCCAGACAGGAATTTCCACTATTGACGGACTGAATACGCTTGTGCGCGGACAGAAGTTACCTATTTTTTCCGGGTTCGGTTTACCGCATGCACAGGTCGTTGCACAAATTGCCCGTCAGTCAAAGGTAATAGCAGGACACTCCGCGGAAAAATTTTCCGTTGTTTTTGCTGCAATCGGTATAACGTTTGAAGAAGCAAATTTTTTCATAACTGATTTTAAAAATACCGGTGCTATTGAAAGGGCGGTATTATTCATAAACCTTGCTGATGACCCTGCTGTTGAAAGAATAGCCACCCCGCGTGTTGCCCTTACCTGTGCAGAATATTTAGCCTTTAAGCAGGGACACCAGGTCCTTGTCATAATGAGCGATATGACAAATTATTGTGAAGCATTGAGGGAAGTCTCTGCTGCAAGAAAAGAGGTCCCGGGCAGAAGGGGATATCCGGGATACCTTTATACAGACCTTTCAGCCCTCTATGAACGTGCTGGCAGGATAAAAGACAAGAAAGGCTCCATTACGCTTATGCCGGTACTCTCAATGCCGGAAGACGATAAAACCCATCCGATACCTGACCTTACGGGTTACATTACCGAAGGACAGATTGTTTTAGATAGGGGGATTCACAGGAGAGGCATTTATCCGCCGATAGATGTGCTGGCATCCTTATCCCGTTTACGAGACAAAGGAATAGGTAAAGACAGAACACGCGAAGACCATGCTGATTGGGCAAACCAGCTTTTCAGTGCTTATGCCAGAGGTAAAGAGGCAATGGAACTATCTGTGATTTTAGGTGAGGCGGCGCTATCAGATGCTGACAAACAATTCTTGAAATTTGCAGAAATGTTTGAAAAAGAATTCATTCAGCAGGACGAGAATGAAAACCGGACAATTTTTGATAGTTTTGAAATCGGATATAAACTGTTGCGAACCCTGCCCGTTCAGGAAATAAAAAGAATTCGCCCGGAATTCCAGAAAAAATATTTAGAAAAATCAAAATGAAGATACAGATAAACCCCAACAGGATGGAACTGCTCCGTTTAAAGAAGCGGTTATCTTTTGCCTACAGGGGACATAAACTCTTAAGAGATAAACAGGAAGAAATGATGCATCAGTTCCTGAAACTTATTAATAAGACAAAATTACTTCGCGATGAAATTGAAGAGAAAATTGCCGGTGTTCATAAGCATTTTATTTCATTATCTATGACAGATTCAAAAGAAACCATTGACTTTGTGCTATCAATATTACCTCCACCGAAATTCACGGTAGAAACCCGCCAGTTGATGAACCTATCGCTGCCTAAATTTACATTTGATACATCAGATAGCGTGCCGGTTATCCCCTACGTATCTTCCGAAATAAACTATACCATGAGATTGTTTAACCGGTTAATGAAGTTGCTTGTAGAACTCAGTGAAAAGGAAAAGACAATAGAATTGATTGCTTATGAACTTGAACGGACGAGACGCCGGGTGAATTCTCTGGAATATGTCCTGATACCTTCATTGAAGGAAACAATAAAACATATTACGGATAAACTCAACGAACTTGAACGGGGAAACATTGCCAGGTTAATGAAGTTTAAAGAAATATCCATTAGTAAACAAATACTTCAGTAACTTTCGTTTCACTTGTTCTATTAACTGCAGAGTTGTTTTAGGGCACTTATTGCGGAAAGTATTGCAAGGTAACTCGTCCGGGGGTTCTCTTTAGAAGGTACATTCTCCGTTTTTGTAGTAAACCTGCCAAAATCACTTATCACTTCTATTTCGTGTTTATTGCTTTTTATTTTTGGGTCAACGACAATTTGGACTTTAGTTCTTTTTGCACCGATACTGCTTAATGCTAATGTTGCACAGACATTTATGTTAGCGGGATATTTCTTAACAGCTTCTTCTGCTGTGCCGTAAAAAACCACTTTTCTTTTAATGCATTTCTTAAAGCCCAGCGATTTGGGCGGCTTCGTTGTCGTAAGTGTCACACTCTTTATTTTGTTTTTTTCAATATTTAATGCATTTATACCGTCAAGTCCAACGATTGCACCTGAAGGGAAATAAATTTTAAAGTTATATTTTTTTGCTTTTTTGAGTATCTCCGGATGGACAATTAAGGCACCTACGGTTAATACAAAAATGTCCTTTTTAAGATTACATGACAATTTAAATATTTCTTTAACAGCATTCTGTGACGCACATTCTACGACTAAATCACAGGATTTCATTGCATCCCGGAGGTTTTTACTTATGGTGGGTTTTGTTTTAAGATGTGAGTATAACTTGTTTATCTTTGAAGAGTCCAGGTCATAAATACCAGCGAGTTTTGCCGGTATTATTTTCTTATCTATTGCTCTGGCTATTGCACTCCCGATAGCTCCGCAACCTATAATACTTATTCGCATATCATTATATCCTGAATTTTTCCAGCAGTGTTCCAAGCGTATGTTTTATTTCGGTCAATTTTGTTTTTATTAATGGCAAATCAGATGTGTTAATCAGTTCATCAAGTTTAGATTGAATACTGTCTATTTTTGCCTTATCATTTTTTATAGTTTCACGCAAACTGCCACACATTTGCTGTATCTCATTGCCGATGTCCTTTAACTCGTCAGTTTTGCGTATATGTAATTGTGCTGTCAAATCGCCGTTTTGTATCATTTTTATCACTCTTTCAAAAGCATAGATGGGTCCGAATATTCTGTGAAACAAAAAAATACTTTCCAGTCCTGTCGCCAGAATTAATACAAACAATATTAATCCAAAATTTTGAAAAAAAGCTATCCATAAAGAATTTTGTTCACTGGTGCCCAGATGTTTATAAACAGAACTGTTTGTTATTGATGAGCATAATGTCAGATATATAAAGATAGACATTAATACTACAGACATTACCGTGAAAAACATATACTTTATCTGAAGGTGTGGTTTGATAATAAAAGTTGTTCTTTGCATTTTTATCTCCTTTGCCTTGCAAAGCCCCAGAGTATTGTTTTACTTCGTTTTATGAAGTAAAACATCGTGGGGCTAAATTTCAATGTTATCAATTAACCTCGTTTTGCCATCCCATACAGCAATTAATATTCTTGCCGGTGAATAAAGTTTTCCTTTAATTTCATCTAATGTTTTAGAATTGCAGATTTTTACATATTGAATACGCAAACCCGGCACGCGTCTTATTTCGTTTTTTATATAGTTAACAATTTTGTCTGCTGAAAGTAGTTTTTTCTCATGGAAAAGTTTTTTAACTCTTAAAAGTATTCTGTAAATCTTACCTGCCCTGATTCGTTCATTTTTTGATAGACATAAATTCCTGCTTGACAGAGCAAGTCCGTCATTTTCTCTTATTGTTGGACAGGGAATGATTTTTACGGGGAAATTTAAGTCGTTTACCATTTTTTGTATAATCATCAATTGCTGGTAATCTTTTTCACCAAAATATGCTCTGTCAGGTTGTGTTATGTTAAATAGCTTTGTCACGACTGTTGTAACACCGCGGAAGTGCCCCTGCCTGAATTCTCCACATAATATGTTTGATAATTTTTCTACGGTAACATAAGATAGGTGATTGATATCATACATTTCTTTTGGTGTTGGAGCAAAAACATAGTTAACTCCATATTTTTTGCACATTCTTACATCTTTATTAAAAGGACGGGGATAACGCAGATAATCTTCATTTGGACCGAATTGCGTTGGATTGACGAAAATTGACACGATTACACAGTCATTTTCCTTTCTTGCACGCTGAATCAAAGAGATATGCCCGCCATGCAGTGCACCCATTGTCGGAACAAGTCCTATGGTTTTATTGGCAGAATGCAGTTTTTTTGTAATTTTCTGCATTTCTGGAATTTTGTGTATTATTTTCATTTTGCTTGAACTCAAATGATAAATATTCAGTGAACCAACAGTAGGTTCCTTAGGAACCACGTCATTCTGACCCCGATGATTTGTTGCTAAAGCAACCTACTGTTGGTATCGGGGGAAGAATCTAACTAAATGAGATTCTTCGTTGCCAGATTGTGTCGCAACCCCATTGGAATCCCGAACTTGTTCGGGTAGTACTATCAAGTTTGATTTCTTTTGTTATTTTTTAGCCCCAACAAGTTGGGGAATCCGGTTACGACACAGTCTGTTCACTCAGAATGACAGATTGGCGTGTTTCACTGAGTATTTACCCCAAATGATACTAAAATTTTAAAATGTTGTCAAAAAACTTGCAAAAGAATTATAAATTTAGTAAATTAATAGAATTATGAAGAAAGAAAAGAATTTCTGTATAGTAAGAAATGTTTATCCGGAATTGGATGGCGGCAGATACCCGGTCAAAACAGAGATAGATAGAATTTTCATTGTTTCGGCAGATATCGTTTTTTCTGAAAATAAAATGCTCTCCGTTTCTGAAGTATACCTGAAATATCGCAATAAGCGCCTATCTAAAAAGTGGAATAATGTTGAGATGCAAAATATTGGGTGGCAGGGTCGCCAGTCACAACGAATAAGTTGTGACATGCCTTGGCGAGCCACCGAGTCGGTGAGGTGGCGGGGAGAGATAAAATTTGATTTACCTGGCATCTATGAGTATACGATTGAAGTAGAGTCAGCTCTGCCCCCGAATAAAATCGTCAGGATAGAATATGAGCATATCCTTGAACTCGTTGTTGATTTACCGCAAGCAAGATTTGCCAACTGGTATGAAATGTTTCACAGGTCCCAGGGTAAAATTCCTAATAAGAGTGCAACATTTAAAGATTGTGAAGAAAGACTTATTGATATAAAAAGTATGGGGTTTAATGTCATATACTTGCCTCCAATACATCCCATCGGAAGGACAAATCGTAAAGGTCCCAATAACAGTGTTAATGCAGGAACTGATGACCCGGGCTGTCCCTGGGCAATAGGTAATGAGCAGGGGGGGCATAAGTCTGTCAATCTCGAACTGGGAACTCTTGATGACTTTGAGAAATTTGTCCATAGAGCAAAAGAATTTGGAATAGAAATTGCACTTGATATTGCGTTTAACTGTTCGTATGACCATCCGTACGTAAAAGAACATCCGGGCTGGTTTTTCTGGACCCCCGACGGACAAATTAGATTTGCGGAAAACCCGCCCAAAAAATACGAAGATGTCTGCATGCTGAACTTTTACCCGAAAGACAGGCAGGAGATGTGGGATGAAATGAAGGATATTTTTGTTTTCTGGATAAATTGTGGTGTAAAAATATTTCGGGTGGATAATCCGCATACAAAACCTACTGAATTCTGGACCTGGGTAATAAAGGAAATAAAGAAAGAGTACCCGGAAGTAATATTTTTTGCCGAAGCATTTACATATTATGAAAAGTTAGAGGGATTGGCAAAGGCTGGATTTACGCAGTCATATACTTATTTTACCTGGAGGAACAATAAGAACGAACTTCTGGAATATTTCACCAAACTTACACAGAGTGATTTAAGACAGTTCCTTCGTGCGAATTTATTTGTTAACACTCCTGATATTTGCCCGCCGATTATACAGACAGGAGGCGTACCGGCATTTAAGATGAGAGCGGCATTGGCTTCTACTCTTTCCTCGCTGTATGGTATCTACAATGGTTATGAACTGTGTGAAGCGGATGCTTTTCCAGGGACGGAGATATACAGAAATTCAGAGAAGTATCAGTATAAGGTCTGGGACTGGAATAGACCGGGTAACATTAAGGACTATATCTCCAAACTCAACAGGGTAAGAGAAGAAAACCCTGCATTACATTATTATGATAATTTAAGATTTCATGAATCAACGAATGATAATGTTATGGTTTATAGTAAAATATCGCCCGATGGAAAGAATATTATCATTACTGTAGTGAATTTAGATGTCAAAAATATCCAGGACAGCAGATTGACTCTACCTCTTGAAGAATTTGGTATCGGTTCCGGTGAAGAATACAATGTGCTGGAACTTATTACAGGGAATGAATATACATGGAAAGGAAGAGAAAACTACGTGAGGCTGGACCCCTATATTGAACCGGTATATATTTTTAGAGTTGAAAAATCTAAAAAATCTAAACAGTACAAAATAGATTCCTCGTCGGAATCTTCCAGACTTGCAAAACAGCATGGCGAGGAGTTTTTCAGACTCAGGGAAAAGGTTATAAAAGACTATGATTTTTATGCCAGAAGAGACTTTGTTTCTTTATATTATAGTGAGATTATCCGGCGCGTATATACAGGTCCGACATATGACAGAACTTACGAAGAAGAAATAAACAAAGTCAGCAGACAATATGGCTATCTGACAATTATTAATGCTTATATGACCACCGCCGGACATTAGGAGGCAGAATGAAAGTAACGTATATAGCGAATGAATATCCACCGAATGTTTATGGAGGAGCAGGGGTACACTTGAAATATTTATCAAAAGAGATTTCAAAATTAATGGATGTTGAGGTGAAATGTTTTGGCGGCGGTGAAAGAATGGAAGGTAACATTAAAGTCACCGGTTATGAAATGTGGGATAGATTAACAGGCGGGTATGACCCAAGGTTCAAAAGTGCACTCGGAGCTGTTTCTATAAATTTAGCGATGGCCAGGGATGGCATTGATTCAGAAATAGTTCACACGCACACCTGGTATGCAGCATATGCAGGATATCTGGCAAAGCTGCTCTATGGAACAAAGTTCGTGTTGACCTGCCATAGTCTTGAACCGTTACGTCCCTGGAAGAAGGACCAGCTGGGCAGTGCGTATAATCTCAGTACCTGGTTAGAAAAAGTCGGTGTTGAATCCGCTGACAAAGTTGTTGCTGTTTCATCATTTATGAAAGAAGATATTCTGAAGTACTTTAATATAAAGGAAGAAAACCTTGCCGTTATACATAATGGAATAGATTTAGACATATGGAAGCGCAAACCATTAAGCGACTCTCTAAAAAAAGAGTATGGTATAGAAGATGACTATATACTTTTTGTTGGCAGACCGACGCCGCAGAAAGGCATGGAATATTTGGTAGAAGCTGCAGATGACATTGATGCGCAGATAGTAATGGGGGCTGCGGGCGCTGATACTAAAGAATACGAAGAAAGAATGAAATCAAGAGTTGCAAAGAAAAAGAACATTTTGTGGATACATAAACTTCTGAAGGAAGATGAATACGTGCAACTCTACAGCAGTGCAAAAGTTTTTGTATGTCCATCAGTATATGAACCGTTCGGGATAATAAACCTGGAAGCGATGGCTTGCAAAACACCCGTTGTTGCAAGTGCAGTTGGCGGGATAAAAGATGTCGTTATACCGGAGAAAACAGGTCTGCTTGTCCAGCCGGCAGAACCCAAACAAATCTCCTCCGCAGTTAATAGATTGTTAAAAGATAAAGGACTATCTGAGAGAATGGGCGAAAACGGTAGAGCGAGAGTTGAAGAAAAATTCAGCTGGACAAAAATCGCTCAACAGACGAAAGAATTGTACGAATCCTTGATTTAAACGGCAGCATAGTTGAATGCATGGGGCCGTTTATCCCAGCGAATAGTCCGAATTCGGACTGCGAGGGGTAATTTTATTAATGGTTCCAAAATTTTTTCCGATTTCGGACTCTTGACAACCACTGAAAAATTTTGGTATAATAAAACCAATGAAGGGAGATATAACAAATGGCAATAGTAAATACTTTAAAGATTTATGAAGATTTAAGGACAAAACTTCAAGATGAGCCAGCAAAAGCAATTGCTGAAACTATTGAGCGTTCTCTTGAAGAATACCGAGAAAACCAGAAGGAGTTTCTCGTAACGAAGACAGAGTTTAGAGAAACAATTGCTAATTTACGCGCAGAACTTATCAAATGGATGTTTATTTTCTGGATTGGACAAATAGGTGTAATAACAGGGATACTTTTTGCATATTTTAAGAAGTAGATTTAGAAATACTGAAATTAAATTGAATAAGTCGGGGGAAGTATTAGTTCGGGGGCAAGGAAAATTATTCCAAGAGTTATTCAAACAGCTGAAATTCACAGATGAAGAAATTGAAAAATTACTAGGTGAAAATTATAAGCGTCCCTTTTTTTTCAAGTTCAAATGATTTGTTTATACGAAGTTATCGTAGTTCCATCTTTTACTATGTTTTACCGTCTTATATGCAAGCCGTTGCCGTTGACAAGTTTTTTTGGCGTATTGTGCTGTTGATAACTTCGTAAAAAAATTTTCCGCCCTCCTCTTGACAACGATAAATTATATTGTTATAATATATGGTTTGGAAAATAGAATTTTATACAATGTTCTTTGAATTACTTTGAATTATTTGTCGCATTCTAATGAGCATACTATATAGTTAACATTTCAAATTCTTGAAAAAAAGTATAAAAGGGTAAACCCTTAATTCCTGGGTAAACCCTTAACTCCTGGAGTTAATCCTTCAGGATTTTACTTGAAAATTTTTAAATTTTTTTGGAGAGTTTGATCTTAGCTCAGAATGAACGCTGGCGGCGTACCTAACACATGCAAGTCGAACGGTTCAGTATTTACAAGTAGTTGATTGAGTAGCAATACTCTTGATGCCATGAGTAGATGCTGAATAGTGGCAAAAGGGTGAGTAACATGTGGGTAATCTACCCTCAAGATGAGTACAACCCTGAGAAATCGGGGCTAATTCTCAATAGTATCCTGAAAACTTCGGTTTGAAGGGTTAAAGGTTAGCAATAGCGCTTGAGGATGAGCCCGCACACTATCAGCTAGTTGGTGAGATAATAGCTCACCAAGGCTATGACGGTTAGCTGGCCTAAAAGGGCGGTCAGCCACACTGGCACTGAGACACGGGCCAGACTCTTACGGGAGGCAGCAGTGAGGAATCTTGGACAATGGGCGAAAGCCTGATCCAGTGACGCCGCGTGGAGGATGAAGGTCTTCGGATTGTAAACTCCTTTTCTGGAAGAGGAAGTCCCCCGTTAAGCGGGGGGTTGACAGTACTCCAGGAATAAGCCACGGCTAACTACGTGCCAGCAGCCGCGGTAATACGTAGGTGGCTAGCGTTATTCGGAATTACTAGGTGTAAAGGGCAGGTAGGTGGTTTGGTAAGTTGAAGGTGAAAGCCTCGATAAAATCGAGAGGGTCTTTCAATACTATCAGACTTGAGTGTAGGAAGGAGAATCAGAATTCCCGGTGTAGCGGTGAAATGCGTAGATATCGGGAAGAATACCGATGGCGAAAGCGGATTCTTGGCCTACAACTGACACTGATCTGCGAAAGCTAGGGGAGCAAACGGGATTAGATACCCCGGTAGTCCTAGCCGTAAACTATGGAAACTAGATATGGGAGGTATCGACCCCTTCCGTGTCGAAGCTAACGCATTAAGTTTCCCGCCTGGGGAGTACGGCCGCAAGGTTGAAACTCAAAAGAATTGACGGGGGCCCGCACAAGCGGTGGAGCATGTGGTTCAATTCGACGCAACGCGAAGAACCTTACCCGGGCTTGAAGTGCTAGTGGTATTCCCGATGAAAATTGGGGAGACTCGAAAGAGAGCTAGTAGAGGTGCTGCATGGTTGTCGTCAGCTCGTGCCGTGAGGTGTATGGTTAAGTCCCATAACGAGCGCAACCCTTGTCCCATGTTGCTATCCCTCGATAATATCGGGGGAGCACTCTTGGGAGACTGCCCTGGTTAACAGGGAGGAAGGTGAGGATGACGTCAAATCATCATGGCCTTTATGTCCGGGGCCACACACGTGCTACAATGTTTACTACAGAGGGATGCGAGACCGCAAGGTGGAGCAAATCCCATAAAAGTAAACCCAGTTCAGATTGAGGGCTGCAACTCGTCCTCATGAAGTTGGAATCGCTAGTAATCGCTGATCAGCAGGCAGCGGTGAATACGTTCCCGGGCCTTGTACACACCGCCCGTCAAACGATGGAAGCTGGCTGCAGCAGAAGTGCCCCATTTATTGGGGCCCCAAGTTGTGGTTAGTGACTGGCGTTAAGTCGTAACAAGGTAGGCGTACGAGAACGTGCGCCTGGATCACCTCCTTTCTAAGGAGTCAAAGTTTTAGATTTGATTCTAGGTCGGTTCATTAGCTATACTAGTGTGCTCATCGGATTGCGATAAGTTGTTAAATAATTGGTAACTATTCAGTCAACCAGTAGGAATTAAATCTTTAGCCTTTTAATAAAAGCCTAAAGGCTAAATTCCTATAAAAGCCTAAAGGCTAAATTCCTATTTTTAAAAGAAGGGGCCTATAGCTCAGTTAGCTAGAGCGCACCCCTGATAAGGGTGAGGTGAGAGGTGCAATTCCTCTTAGGCCCATTAGTAAAAAGTTCTTGACATGGCACGGGGATGTAGTTCAGCTGGGAGAACATCCGGTTTGCATCCGGAAGGTCAGGGGTTCGATCCCCCTCATCTCCACTTTTGATTGAATATTGTTCTTTGACATTTTTTTATATTAAAGTAGGTATCAGCGTCTTAAAGAATTCATCCCGATGTCAGATTTCGTGAGAAATCTATCGGGATGGGATGAAATGATATGGCCAAGTAAGAAAGGGCATACAGTGGATCTCTTGGTGAAGGTCGTTGATGAAGGCCGTGGTAAACTGCGATAAGGTGCGGTGAGGAGCAAACATCCTGTGATCCGCACATTGCCGAATGGGGAAAACCGCCCCGATGCAAATCGGGGCACTATGATATGAATACATAGTATCATAGGAATAACCCAGGGAAGTGAAACATCTCAGTACCTGGAGGAAAAGAAATCGAAAGAGATTCCCTTAGTAGTGGCGAGCGAACAGGGAAGAGCCTAAACTTGTCCCGATGCAAATCGGGATGAGGGTTGTAGGGTTTTAACAGTCCCGCTTCGGTGGGACAGGAAGTTACAAATGGAGTCTATAGTTGAATGGTCCTGGAATGGCCAACCATAGATGGTGAAAGTCCAGTAGATAAAATAGATTTCACTTCCTCGTTAGAATTCCTGAGTATCATTGAACACGTGAAATTCAGTGAGAATCCGCCCGGACCATCGGGCAAGGCTAAATACGAACCTTCAACCGATAGTGAACAAGTACCGTGAGGGAAAGATGAAAAGAACCCCTGATGGGGAGTGAAATAGAACATGAAACTGTATGTCTACAAGCAGTCAAAGCACTATGTCCTGATTCCGAGCAATCGGGAGAAGGAAATGTGCGATGGCGTGCCTGTTGAAGAATGATCCGGCGAGTTACTTTAACGACCAAGTTTAAGTCCGGACTGAATAGGTCCGGATGAAACGTAGGGAAACCGAGTCTTAATAGGGCGAATAGGTCGTTGGAGTAGACCCGAAGCCAAGTGATCTATCCCTGGCCAGGTTGAATCCTGCGTAATAGCAGGAGGAGGACCGAACCATTTAGTGTTGCAAAACTACTGGATGAGCTTGGGATAGGGGTGAAAGGCTAATCTAACTTGGTGATAGCTGGTTCTCCCCGAAATAGCTTTAGGGCTAGCCTGATAGTTTGAATTCGAGGGGTAGAGCACTGGATAATGTAGGACCTGCAACCCAGGTTCCGAATTTAACCAAACTCCGAATACTCGAATGGACACTATTGGAGTCAGTTTGTGCGGGATAAGCTGCACATGCAAAAGGGGAACAGCCCAGACCATCGGTTAAGGTCCCAAAATTGAAGTTAAGTGGAAAAGGACGTATTATTGCAAAGACAGCTAGGAGGTTAGCTTAGAAGCAGCTATCCTTTAAAGAGTGCGTAACAGCTCACTAGTCAAGCGATTTTGCGCCGAAAATGTCCGGGGCTAAACTTCATACCGAAACCATGGCTGTCCCGATGTAAGTCCGAATTTGGACTATCGGGACGGGGTAGGGGAGCGTTCTATCAGCAATGAAGATAGACCGAGAGGACTATTGGAGTTGATGGAAGTGAGGATGTCGGAATAAGTAGCGATAATGGTTGTGAAAATCAACCACGCCGAAAGCCCAAGGTTTCCTTGAGCAATGTTCGTCAGCTCAGGGTTAGTCGGTCCTAAGCTGAGGCCGAAAGGCGTAAGCGATGGATATCCGGTTAATATTCCGGAACCATTCTGGAGTCGTTAGTCACTAACTTTGTGCGCATTAGAGTATGGTTATCTCCGTGTTGAATTACGGGGTTTAATCCCGCCGTGAGGCGGGAGAATACGACCCTCGAGAAATCGGGGGGAAGTAACTGAATCTGGTGCCAAGAAAAGCAAAGTTTAGGAGTCTCCGGGATGACCGTACCGCAAACCAACACAGGTGGGTAGGGTGAATAACCTAAGGCGCGCGAGTGATTTGCCGCTAAGGAACTCGGCAAAATTGCCCTGTAACTTCGGGATAAAGGGTTCCCCCGATTTATCGGGGGATTCAATAAAGAGTCTCATGCGACTGTTTAACAAAAACACAGGTCTCTGCTTAAATCGTAAGATGATGTATAGGGACTGACGCCTGCCCGGTGCTAGAAGGTCAAGAGGAGTTGTCATCTCTGACGCAAGTTGGGGAGAAGCGATGAATTTAAGCCCTAGTAAACGGCGGCCGTAACTATTGTTTGGACCACAGTAGTTGTAAAATCTGGCTATATGCTGGAAAATCCTGGTATGCTAACAGTACTCCTGTTAATGTTGATAAGAACAGGACGTGACAATCTGTTAGATAGGGCTGCGTATTCGCACGAATAAGTGCGAATGAGTTACGCAGGACGGCGAGAAGGTGAGCCGGCGGGACAATCAGCAGGAAAGACCTGAAATGAGGGCTCCATGCGAACAGAAACAGGCTATTACTTAGCAGGTTTTGCAGACGGAGAAGGAAGTTTTAATATTTCTTTCAGACCGAGGCAAGATTATAAGTTACCGTGGAAAATCTCTCTCTGCTTTAACATTTCCCAGAAGGATAAAGTTATTCTGTCGTTATTCAAACGTTATTTGGTTTGTGGAACATTAAGGAGCAGACCCGATGGTGTTTGGTATTACGAAGTAAATAACTTCAATGCGATATGGGAAAAGGTAATACCTTTCTTTAAGAAATATAGATTCTTGTCCGCTAAGAAAAAACGTGACTTCTCAAAATTTTGCCAGATAGCAGAAATGGTAAAAAAAGGGGAGCATCTTAAAGAAGATGGTATCAGAAGAATTGTTGAAATAAGACGAGAGATGAATGACGGTGGTAAACGCAAGTATAGCAATACGGAGATCCTAAGTAAATTTCAGGAATCCCCAGAGACTATACGCCAGATCCCGATAACTCGGGAATGATATAGTCCGGTCTCCGATGAAAATCGGAGTTAACATAAACGAACGGTCCTAAGGTTAGTTTAATGCTAGCCTGTTCCGGTAGTAATATCGGAAGTAATATTTAACTATATGCGGGGAACTCCCCAAAAAATGTTTGATACTAGTCTATTCATTTGAATGGGACAGTAAAAAATCAACATACATGAGGACAATCCGCAGGGAAGGCATATTATGGATAATAATATGAACCCTCAGAGACTACACGTTGAATATCCGAATTGCAACAGCTTGACTCCTGACTGGATTGTGGGATTCGTAGACGGGGAAGGTTGTTTTCACATAGGGATAAATAAGAATGACGAAGTTAAATCCGGGTACCAGGTTTTACCCGAATTGACAGTCGTCCAACACAAACGAGACATTCAACTTCTTTATCGATTACGCACATTTATGAAATGTGGCGTGGTAAGAAGTAATCATGGAGACCGTTTCTGTTGGCGTGTCAGATGTCTTAAAAACCTTGTGGAAATAATTCTTCCATTTTTTGAAAAGCATCCATTGAAATCAAAAAAAAATATTGAATTTCACAGATTTGCAAAGGTGGTGCGAATGATGGAGAAAGATAAACACCTTACCCAGGAAGGATTCCAGAAGATTATTAAAATTGCGGAAGAGATGAACAGGCAAGAGCAAAGAGAAATTCGGATAAAGATATAGTCCACACTTCGATGAAAATCGAGGATTTTGTGAGCGAAATTCCTTGTCGGGTAAGTTCCGACCTGCACGAATGGCGTAACGAAATGAGAACTGTCTCGGCGGCAAACTCGGCGAAATTGTGGTGTCCGTGAAGACGCGGACTACCTGCGGATAGACGAAAAGACCCCGTGGAGCTTTACTATAGCTTAATATTGAATTACGGGGTAGGATGCGTAGCATAGGTGGGAGGCTTTGATTCCCCGATTTTGGTCGGGGAGGAGCCGCCAGTGAAATACCACCCTTTCTGCTTTGTGGTTCTAATTCTAGTCCGTGAAACCGGACGGAAGACAGTGTTAGGTGGGTAGTTTGACTGGGGCGGTTACCTCCCAAAGAGTAACGGAGGCGTTCAAAGGTACCCTCATCCTGAATAAAAGTCAGGAGTTGAGTGCAAAGGCATAAGGGTGCTTGACTGCGAGTCCGACGGGACAAGCAGGTACGAAAGTAGGACTTAGTGATCCGGTGGTTGCGTATGGAAGTGCCATCGCTCAACGGATAAAAGCTACCCCGGGGATAACAGGCTTATCGAGCCCGAGAGTCCATATCGACGGCTCGGTTTGGCACCTCGATGTCGGCTCATCGCATCCTGGGGCTGGAGCAGGTCCCAAGGGTTTGGCTGTTCGCCAATTAAAGCGGTACGTGAGCTGGGTTCAGTACGTCGTGAGACAGTACGGTCTCTATCTTCCGTAGGTGTTGGAAACTTGAGGGGAGCTGGCCTTAGTACGAGAGGACCAGGCTGGACAAGCCTCTGGTGTGCCTGCTATCGCGTCAGCGGTATTAGCAGGGTAGCCATTGCTTGGATAGAATAACCGCTGAAAGCATCTAAGCGGGAAGTCAACCCTAAAACAAGGTTTCCCTCCCGATGAAAGTCGGGACTGAAGGTCACCAGAAGACTACTGGTTTTATAGGTCGGGTGTGTAAGTCCAGTAATGGATTGAGCTAACCGATACTAATCGACCGTGCGGCTTGGCCATATCTTTTGATCCAAAACATAAAAGTTTACGGTATAGGAAATTATAAATAAGATAATCCTGCGGATAAAAGGGTAAACCCTTAATTCCTGGAATTTACCCTTTAGGGTTTTATCCTTCAGGATTTTACTTGATTTTCCTGCCTTTTACTTTTTATAAAACAATCATTTGTTGAATTTAATTTCTCGGTAGTTTTACCGGTGGGGCAACACCTGTTCCCATTCCGAACACAGCAGTTAAGCCCACCAGGGCCGATGGTACTTGGTGCCAATCCGCACCCGGGAGAGTAGGTTACTACCGGGATTATCAAAAATGTTTTCTTGGCGTAAATTATAAAAGCATTTTTGCAAGGCTGAAAGCCTTGCCCTACAAATATTATTGTAGGGCAACCCTTTAGGGTTGCGGATTTCTTGGGGAGTTTTAAATACATAATCAATATTTAATATCTTTGTTTTGTATAATCTGCTGTTTCAGTGGTATCCTTTATAGTTCGGAAACCCTGGATACAGCAGAACAGATTTCAAAAGGGAAATTTCGCACAGTTGTTTATTACACACAGACGAAGGCAAAACCAACCTTTCAGATGGTGGATTTTTCAACGACAACCGGTTGGGGGATAAATAAGGTTGATGGAGATAGTTCCTTTGGAAACGTAGTCGTTAAACTTGTGTTAAATCCTTTTGATAAATTGAATTGGTGGGCAAGAGCGGGAATGGTATCTGATTATAAATTAGGGGTCCCTTCAACCGATACTCCTAAAATTGAATACACAAATATCTCTTCTTATAATGGCTATACTATTGGAGCGGGAGCAAAATATCAGGTTTTTCCTCAGACAGATTTCAATTGCGGTATTTGTTTGGACTTTGGTGTTGTTTATACTAATTACATTTTTAATAGAAAATATCAGGAAAATATCGGATATTCTGATTTATCAGGTACTAAATTTGAAGATACTGAATTTCACGCAAAATTTAATCTCAGCAGGAAGATTCGCAAGACAGAGCCTTATGGCGGCGTTAGTATTTACAGAAACTGGTATAAATTTGGAAGCAATTCAGGGACAAAAGACAATATAAATGTTTTCGCAGGTTTAAAAGTCAAACTGCGTCAGTTGAAATGGTTAATGTGTGAGGCGAATCTGATTGGCGAAACCAGCCTGTCAGCTGGTTTTTGTATGGCTGTGGGTTCACACGAATAAGTGTGAACAAGATCCACAGGACGGCGAGTCGGTGAGCCGTCGGGGAAAGCTATGGAACAAACAGCTCAAAGAAAATACAAGTATGACTATAACCAGATTGCTAAGGGATTTGAAAGTATATCGGGTGTGATATTTACAGAATATAGTGGACTAACAGTAGGCGAAATGACAGAACTACGCGGGAAATTAAAAAAGCAGGCAGCTAAATACATTGTTGTAAAGAATAGAATCACATCAGCAGTTTTGAAGCAACTTAAAATAACTGATTTGAATGATTTATTTAAAGGGCCCACCGCATTACTTGTTATTAAAGAAAGTATTGAAGAACCAATAAAGATACTTGTAGATTTTTCAAAAGAGCATGAGAACCTGAAGATAAAAAAAGGACTTTTTTCAGGGAGAATATTTGAACACGATAAAATAGTTAGTATTGCAAAACTGCCGAATAGAAATGTTTTGATAGCGGAGCTGGCATCATTATTGAAAACAAATTTAGTGAATATTTTAACTGTCTTACAGGCGCCTATGAGAGATTTTATTAATGTGTTAGAGCAGATAAAAGTAAAAAAAGAGAAAGGAGAGTGAGGAAACAATGACAGGTAAAATTGATTCTAAGGAGTCAGTTGTCGAAACAGTTGCAAATATGAGTGTACTGGAGTTGTCCGAACTTGTCAAAGCACTGGAAGAAAAATTTGGTGTTAAGGCAATGGCCGGTGTATCAATGGCTGTGGCTGCGGGCGGCACAACTGCATCTCAGTCCCAGGTTGCCCAGTCGGTGGACCAGACCGAGTTTGACGTAATACTGTCAAGCGTTGGACAAAACAAAATAGCAGTTATTAAGGCGGTACGTGAAATAACGGGACTTGGTTTAAAAGAATCAAAAGATTTGGTTGATTCGGCACCTAAACCTATTAAAGAAGGAATAGATAAAAACCAGGCAGAAGAGCTTCAGAAGAAACTCACAGAAACTGGCGCAACCGTAGAACTGAAATAGTTTTGTTGAATGTTGAGACCTGACCCCAGGAGAAGAGCATGAAACAAATAAGTTTTGCTAAACTAAAACCGTTAGTTAGTTTACCTGATTTACTTGAGTTACAAAAAAATTCTTTTGAGGATTTCTTACAGGCAAACGTTGCCCCGAAAGACCGTAAAAAGCAGGGATTGCACCAGGCGTTTCTTGATGTTTTTGGCGATGAATCTAAAGGTGAAGGGTTAGTAACTTCTGATGGCAGTTTAACACTGCAGTATCTTTATTATGTTATTGATGAACCCAGACGCACTCCCGATGAAGCAAGGGATAGGGATATGACATACGAATCACAATTAAAAGTATGGTTCAGGTTTTTACAGAAACTTGAAACAGGCAAAATCAAGGAGTTGGCAGAACAGGAAATTTATCTCTGTGAGTTACCCGTTATGACTGAAAGCGGTTCGTTTGTCATTAATGGTGCAGAGAGAGTTGTTGTGGCACAGATACACAGATCCCCGGGAGTCATATTTGAAGAAGATGAAGAGAAAAAGGTTTCACAGTTAGGGAAAAAACTTTATAAGGCAAGTGTTATTCCCTACCGTGGTGCCTGGCTTGATTTTGAATATGATTTAAATAACATTTTATACGTACACATTGATAAAAAACGTAAAATACCTGTTACAACGTTATTGCGGGCAATAGGAATTGAATCCAATGAAGAAATTATCAAATTATTCTATACAACGGAAACTTTAAACAAGAGACAATTTGAACATGCTGAGACAAGAGTCCTTGCAGAAGATGCGGTTGACAGAAAAACAGGCGAAGTTATAAGAGAAACAGGACAGGAAATACGCAAAGAACATATTAATATCCTTAAAGAAAAAGTTGAAGAGATAGAAGTTATCAAATTTGACCCCATTCTAAACGACATTACTGTCCTGTATACTTTGCAGGCTGACCCCGCCAGGACAAGAAAGGAAGCAGTTGATATAATATATAAAATTCTCAGGACAGCTGGATTTATAACACCAGAGATTGCGAAAGATTATCTTGATAATCTTTTGTTTAAACCAAGGAAATATGGCCTGACAAAAGTTGGTCGTTACAAATTAAATAAAAAACTCGGTAGCATACTCGGGGAATTAGAGGAAAAGCATAAGGATTTTAATTTTACCGTACCTTCCGAGAAGAAACATACTTTGACTAAAGAAGATATCATCGCCACCATTAAATACATAATTAATCTAAATAATGGAGCCGGCGGTGAGATTGATGATATTGACCATTTAGGTAATCGCAGAATACGTGCGGTTGGTGAACTTCTTGAAAATCAGGTACGAATAGGTTTAATCAATTTAGCAAGATTTACCCGTGACAGGATGAACGCTGCTGATAAGAAATCACTGATCACTCCACGGAATGTAGTTAATCCCACATCTTTGGTTATCTTTATAAACAGGTTTTTTGGTACTTCACAATTATCGCAATTTTTGGACCAGACTAATCCACTTGCAGAAATAACGCACAAGAGAAGATTCAGTGCACTTGGACCCGGTGGACTTCATCGTAAACGTGCAGGGTTTGAGGTACGGGATGTCCATTATACACACTATGGAAGGATATGCCCGATTGAAACACCGGAGGGTCCCAATATTGGTCTTATTACTTCAATGGCATGTTATGCCAGGGTGAATGAATACGGGCTTATTGAAACGCCATATTGTAGAGTAGCCAATGGCAAATTATCCGATAAAGTTGAATATATGACTGCTGATCGTGAAGATGAATATGTCATTGCCCAGGCTAATACTGAACTTGATAGAAATAATCGCATAGCAAAAAAATCAGTTTCCTGTATGTATCGGGGAGATGTAAAAGTTGTTGCTCCTCAGAAAGTTGATTTTATGGATATTTCACCCAAACAGGTCGTTTCACTTTCTACAGCTCTTATTCCTTTTCTGGAACATGATGACGCTAACAGGGCGCTCATGGGTTCAAATATGCAACGTCAGGCAGTCCCTTTGTTTATTACTGAAGAGCCTCTTATTGCCACCGGCGTTGAAGAAAAAATTGCAAAGGATTCTTATGCAGTAATAACAGCTCAGCAGTCCGGAGAAGTGGTGTCAGTTACTGCAAATCAAATTGCTGTTTATAACGACGACGATAAAGTTGATATCTACAGATTGAAGAAATACATTCGGACCAATCAGGATACCTGTATCAATTTTATTCCAATAGTTAGTAAGGGAGATAAAGTAAAAAAAGGGGAAGTTATTGCTGATGGTCCGGGAACATCTAACGGTAAAATAGCTCTCGGCAAAAATGTCCTGGTAGCATTTATGTCCTGGGAAGGATATAATTTTGAAGATGCAGTAGTAATGAGTGAAAGACTTGTACGTGAGGATATTTTTACTTCTGTTCATATTAAGGTGTTTAGAATTGAAGCGAGGGATACTAAAATTGGTCCTGAAGAGATTACACGGGATATTCCTAATGTAGGGGCCGATGATTTACTAAACTTAGATGAAAGTGGTATTGTAAGAATGGGTGCTGAGGTGGGTCCTGGAGATATATTGGTGGGTAAAACCGCACCTAAAGGCGAACAGCAGGTAACAATGGAGGAAAGATTACTTAAAGCGATATTCGGTAAAAAGGCAGAAGATGTTGTTGATGAATCATTGCGTGTTCCACCGGGTGTCAGGGGTAAGGTTATAGGTATAGAAATATCTGTACGCTGGGAGAAAATGACCAGAAAAAACGAGGCGAAGCGATTGGAAGAAATTAATGCTACGTTCAAAAATTTAGCTAAAGATTTGAAAGAGAAATCTCAAAATGCAGTTAGCCAGAAACAGGATAAGGAAGAACGGGAAAAAATAAAAAAATACTACGCACAGAAAGAGAAGGAATTGGAAGAAAAGAAAAAAAAGGAGCAGAAGCAGATTGAACGCGGAGACGAATTGCCTATTACCGTGAATAAAGTTGTCAAAGTTTATATATCAGCCAGACGAAAAATACAGGTTGGTGATAAAATTGCCGGTCGCCATGGCAACAAAGGTGTTGTAGGGAAAATACTTCCTGTTGAAGATATGCCTTACCTACCTGACGGCACTCCTGTTGATATGATTCTTTCACCGTTATCCGTTCCTTCCAGAATGAACGTTGGCCAACTTATGGAAACCATGCTTGGTTGGGCAGCAAAGTTTTTAAACGTATCAATGATATGTCCTGTTTTTGAAAGTGCTACTGAAGAAGAAATTATAGAAAAAGTTCGTGAAGCAAAGACATTCCTGCGATCAAAAGAAGTTCCTGAGAAATACCTGCCTACGGATGACTGTCGCATAACACTTTATGACGGACGAACCGGCGAACCATTTATGGAAAAAATCACAATTGGATATATGTATATGATGAAATTAGGACATTTAGTTGAGGACAAAATACATGCAAGGTCCACGGGCCCGTATTCACTTATTACAAGACAACCTTTAGGCGGCAAAGCCCAGTTCGGAGGGCAGAGATTAGGCGAGATGGAGGTATGGGCATTAGAGGGATACGGGGCTGCACATACACTGCAGGAATTCCTTACCGTAAAAAGCGATGATGTTATAGGCAGGACCAGAGTTTATGAATCAATAATTAAGGGAGAAGTATTTTCTGAGACGGGAGTACCCGAGTCTTTTATAGTACTGGTAAGAGAACTGCAGGGATTAGGTTTGAATATAGAATTGTTACATAGTAGCAGAGGTGATAAAGAAATAAGAGAAGTTAAAGAATCCAGGCCAGAACCTGTAAAGGCAAGCGTCCCCATTAAAACATTATGATGAGATCAACTTTCATAAGTCTGAAGAAGAAAAAAGTTTCTTCGGAACTTAATTTTTTTGATTTTGATGCTATTCATATAACCATAGCATCACCCGAGAAGATGCATTCCTGGTCATACGGTGAAGTAAAAAAACCCGAAACAATTAATTACCGGACGTTTAAGCCTGAACGGGACGGACTTTTCTGTGAACGTATATTCGGACCTACCAGAGACTGGGAATGTAATTGCGGTAAATATAAATTTGTCAAACATAAGGGTGTAGTATGTGACCGCTGTGGCGTTGAAGTAACGGAATCAAAAGTCCGACGTGAACGCATGGGGCATATTGAATTGACAATACCGATTGCACACATATGGTACTTAAGGAAGCAGCCTTCCAGAATTGGTATGATGTTAGAAATGCCGCTGATTGACATTGAGAGAGTGACGTACTATCTAAAGTATATAGTACTTGAAGATTTAAAAGACATTGATGGCGAGGTTATATTAAAAGAGAAAAGGCTGCTTAGTTTGGAAGAGCATTATAAGTATAAAGAAGAGTACAAGGATAAATTGAAGACTGATATAGGTGCAAATGCAATCCGTAGATTACTTGAAAAAATAGATTTACAGAATGAATTGAAAAGAATTGAAACACAGTTAAAGAAAACAGAATCGGATCTGGAAAGGAGTAAGTTAACACGCAGGGTGCGTCTCGTAGAAGGATTTATTGAATCAAAAACAAGACCTGAATGGATGATAATGACTGTCCTGCCCGTCATCCCACCGGACTTGCGTCCTTTAGTACCTCTTGAAGGCGGGAGGTTCGCTACAAGCGATCTCAACGACCTATACCGACGAATAATAAATCGCAACAACCGACTTAAACATATTCGCTCACTTAAAGCGCCTGAGATAATGATAAATAATGAAAAGCGCCTGCTCCAGGAAGCTGTTGATTCTTTGATAGAAAACGGGGCACGCTCTGCTCCTGTCACAGGTACGGGTGGCAGACCCCTTAAATCTTTTTCTGATATATTGAAGGGAAAACAGGGACGATTCAGACAGAATCTCTTAGGTAAACGCGTGGATTATTCGGGTAGAAGCGTTATTGTTTCTGGACCCACTCTAAAACTGCACCAATGCGGTATACCAAAGGAAATGGCTGTTGAACTTTTTAAGCCGTTCATTATACATGAACTTATAAAACGTGAAAACGTTACTCTTAAAGCTGCCAAGAGAATGTTTGAAAAAAACAGACCGGAAATATGGAACATACTTGAAGAAATTACAAAAAGACATCCTGTCCTGCTGAATCGTGCCCCGACATTGCATAGAATAGGTATCCAGGCTTTTGAACCGGTGCTTGTTGAAGGGAAATCAATACAACTGCATCCTTTAACATGCGCTGCCTTCAATGCAGATTTTGATGGCGACCAGATGGCTGTCCATGTACCGCTTTCCCCGCAGGCACAACTTGAATGCCGGGTACTTATGTATGCACCTAACAATATACTTTCCCCTGCCAGTGGCAAACCTGTAGCAATTGCAAGTCAGGACATGGTTTTAGGTTGTGCATATCTTACAACTCCCAAGAAAGGCGAAAGAGGCGAAGGGAGAATATTTTCTTCACCCGAAGAAGTTGTCTCTGCCTATAATTTAAGCGATCTGGCATTACATTCAAAAATAAAAGTTCAAAACATAAACCAGCTGCGATTACCCGGTATGAAAAATACTGAATTATTTGATGTGGAGAAATGGGGAAATGATTATACCACCTGCGGCCGGGTAATATTTAATGAAATTCTAACCGAAGAATTGAAACGTCTTTACGATGAAGATGACCCCTACGCAACATATAAGATAACCATAGACAAAAAACAATTAACAAAGCTTGTTGAATTGTGTTTCCATAAACTCGGTCAATCTAAAACCGTTGCTCTCTTAGATGACCTGAAGAAGTTAGGTTATAAATATGCGACGATATCAGGAGTATCCATTTCTGTATCCGATATGCATATTCCAGAGGAAAAAGAGAAATTAGTAAAAAGAGCGAAGGAGCAGGTTGGAGAGATAGAGGCTCAATTTCAGCAGAGCTTGATTAGTGATACGGAAAGATACAATAAAATTATTGATATATGGACCCACGAAACAGATAGAATTGCTGATTTGATGTTTGAAAAAATGAAAAAAGAACAGGATCTGCCCTACGTTCCCGATAGAATTCGTTTCAATCCGGTATATATGATGGCAAATTCCGGAGCAAGAGGTAATCGGGATCAGGTCCGACAGCTTGCGGGTATGCGGGGTCTTATGGCCCGGCCACAGAGGAAAATGACGGGGCAGGTTGGAGAGATTATTGAATCACCGGTTATATCAAATTTCCGCGAGGGGTTATCCGTCCTGGAGTATTTTATATCCACCCACGGTGGACGCAAAGGTATTGCAGATACTGCGCTTAAGACTTCCGATGCGGGTTATCTGACGAGAAGGCTTGTTGATGCAGCACATAATGTTGTTGTGACCGAAGAAGATTGTGGCACAATTAATGGAATAAAAATCGGTGCCCTGCAGAGCGGGGAGGAAATGATTGAATCCTTCAAGGAACGTATAGTTGGCAGGGTTGCACTTGATAATATTGTGTGGGTTTTAACAACAGAAAACGGTGAACCCAAAGAGGAAATAATAGTAAAAGAAGATGAACTGATTACACCCGAAAAATCCGATAAAATTATCCAGGCAGGTATTGAGCAAATCCGTATAAGGTCAACCTTAACCTGTGAATCAAAGATTGGTGTATGCGCGAAATGTTATGGACTTGGTCTTGCAACAGGCAAACTTGTTGAAGTAGGTGAAGCAGTAGGAATAATCGGAGCACAGTCAATTGGTGAACCGGGGACCCAGCTCACACTCAGGACCTTTCATATAGGCGGTACAGCGAGCAGGGTTGTCCGTCAGTCACAAATTTTTTCCCAGAGACCATCAGTCGTTAAATTCCATAATTTAAAAGCGGTCCGGGATAAATCCGGCGACTATGTGGTAATGACACGCAATAGCGAAGTTATTTTCATGGAATCCGATACTAAACAGCGTGATTCATACAAACTTCCCTATGGAGCAAAACTAAAAGTAAGAAATAATGCTGAAGTCAAAGCCAATGAACTTGTTGTTGAGTGGGATCCATACTATCTGCCTATTGTCACCGAATATGAAGGCACGGTTAAATTTGAAGATATTATTGAAGGTAAAACAATGCGGAAGGAAAAAAGTAAAGTTATGGGATTGGAAGAAAGAATGATGATTGAACATCGTGGTGAAAAACTCCGTCCCCAGGTTGTCATAGTTAATAAAGAAGGTAAACGGATTGCAATGTATCCTCTTCCTGTAGATACTCTCCTTTCAGTGGATGAAGGAGATAAATTACATGCGGGCGATACCCTGGCAAGGATTCCTCAGGAAGTCCTTAAGAGCAAAGACATAACGGGCGGATTACCGCGGGTGGCAGAACTATTTGAAGCCCGACACCCGCACAATGCAGCTATTATATCAGAAATTGACGGTGTTATTAAACTTGGCATCACATCAAAGGGTTCACCTAAAGTAACCGTAATGGATGAACAATCCGGCATGACAAGAGAATATATTATTCCGACAGGACGGCATTTAGTTGTCTATGAAGGAGATAAAGTAGGGGCGGGTGAACCGCTGACAGACGGAGCTATAGACCCACACGATATTCTCAAAGTGAGGGGTGCCAAGGAAGTACAGGAGTTTCTTGTTAATGAAATCCAGCAGGTTTACCGACTCCAGGGTGTTATAATAAATGACAAACATATAGAAATAATAGTTCGGCAGATGCTCTCAAATGTCCGAATCATAAATCCCGGCGGCAGCAAGTTTCTGTATGGTGAAATCATACCCAAGAGATGTTATGACGAAGAAAGAAGGAAAACAGAACAGTTAAGAAAAAAAATTATGAAGGATAAAGGACGTGAAGAAGCAAATAAAATTAAAGCACCTGAAATCCAGCCGGTATTGCTTGGAATCACCAAGGCCTCGCTCTCCAGCGAATCATTTATTTCAGCTGCGAGTTTTCAGGAGACAACACGCATATTAACCGAAGCCGCCACTATGGGACAGACAGACTATTTAGAGGGATTAAAAGAAAATGTTATAATCGGGCATTTAATACCAGCAGGTACAGGAATCAAACAAATAAGGGGGGACGCTACTTGAATTTTGCTACTTTTTCACAAATGAAATGAATTCAAGATAATCGTCCGAATTCGGACGCTACAGTAGTAAAAAGTAGCAAAATTCAAGTAGCGTCCCTATTAAGAGACAATATGCCAACAGTAAATCAACTTATAAGGTCTATTCGACAGAAAATCAGAGGAAAAACTAAATCACCCGCACTTACGGGATGTCCTCAGCGCAGAGGTGTGTGTACCCGTGTCTACACGACTACACCAAAGAAACCTAACTCTGCACTTCGTAAGGTTGCACGGGTGAAATTGACTACGGGCATTGAAGTTACGGCATATATTCCTGGTGTAGGACATAATTTACAGGAACATTCAATTGTGTTGGTTCGCGGTGGCAGAATAAAAGATTTGCCGGGTGTGAGGTATCATATTATAAGGGGTAGTTTAGATGCTACGGGTGTTGAGGGAAGAAAGCAGGGACGTTCAAAATACGGTGCAAAACTGGTTAAAACAGCAGCACCAGCTTAACTCCAGGGTAAAATCCTGAAGGATAAAACCCTAAAGGGTAAATTCCAGGAATTAAGGGTTTACCCTTTTACTTCAAGAAAGGTAAGGTAAAATGGCAAGAAAACCATTAAGACCAAGACAGCGAAGAGAAAAAACCGCACCTGATTATAAATATAACAATATATCGGTGAACAGGTTCATCAATAAAATTAACTACAAAGGCAAAAAAACTGTTGCTGAAAAAATTTTATATGGTGCATTTGATATAATCAGGGAGAAGACCAAGCAAGAACCGTTAGAAGTTTTTACTAAGGCGATGGAAAACGCAAGACCGCTTGTCGTTGTGAAAGCTCGACGGATTGGCGGAGCTACTTATCAGGTGCCTGTGGAAATGTCCCGAACACGGGGTGAAACAATAGGAATGAGATGGATTATTAATTCCGCACGGGAAAGAAAAGGTCTTCCAATGAAAATCAAACTTGCCGAGGAACTGATGTCAGCCTACAAAAAAGAAGGTTCGGCAGTAAAGAAAAAGGAAGATACTCACAAAATGGCTGATGCAAACAAGTCCTTTGCACATTACAGGTGGTAAACGGTAGTCCCGAGTAATTCGGGACATGTCACCGTTTACCCCCAGCGATTAGTTTTCAAACTTGTCCTGTTTGAAAACTGCGAGGGGTTAGTTAAAGTTTATGACAGAAAAAATTTTATTAGATAAAATTCGTAATATAGGTTTTGTAGCGCATATTGATGCTGGTAAAACCACTACGACCGAGCGTGTCCTTTTCTATACAGGACGTATACGCAAACTCGGAGAAGTGGATGAAGGTACTACTGTGATGGATTGGATGGCTCAGGAGAGAGAAAGAGGCATCACCATAACTTCCGCTGCCACCTCCTGCGTATGGGAAGGATATGACATAAATATAATTGATACGCCCGGTCATGTGGATTTTACCGTTGAGGTTGAAAGAGCACTGCGCGTGCTTGACGGGTGTGTCGTGATTCTTGATGGAGTTGGCGGGGTTGAACCACAATCAGAAACCGTATGGCATCAGGCAGACAGGTATAAAGTCCCGAGAATGATTTTTGTAAATAAGATGGATAGAGTAGGTGCGGATTTTAATATGGTTATTGAACATATTAAAAAGCGTCTATATGCTGTTCCTTTAGTTTTGCAAATACCCTGTTTCAGGCAGGACGAATTCGCTGGAATGATTGACATAGTCCAGATGAAACCCTACCTGTGGCAGGACAAAGAGGGGAAAGAGTATACTGTATGTGGATTTCAAGGTGAGGAAGAAAAAGAAGCAAAAAAGTATCATGAAAAACTTATGGAGCAGTTATCGGAAACCGATGACCATTTTCTGGATAAATTTGTTCACCACAGGGAGATAACTATTGAGGAAATAAAAAAAATTATACGCAAGGCAACCGTATCAGGCAAATTTTTTCCTGTTTTCTGCGGTTCATCATTGAAAAACAAAGGCGTTCAGCTTTTACTAAACGGTATTATTGATTATTTACCTTCGCCGGAGGACGTTTCCAAGATAAAAAAGTCCGAACATTTTTCTGCACTTGCGTTTAAAATCCAGGTTGATTCTTATGTGGGTAAATTGACATATATCCGTGTGTATTCAGGAAAAATAAGCCCCGGTATGAGCGTTTATAATTCACGAACATCTAAAACTGAACGTATAATGAAGATATTAAAAATGCATGCCAATCATCGCGAGGAAATACAGGAAACATCTACGGGAGATATCGTCGGTCTTATTGGATTGAAGGAAACAAGGACGGGCGATACATTATGCGAAAAGAAACATCCGGTGGTTCTGGAATCAATACACATACCTGAACCCGTAGTATGGATTTCAATTGAGCCGAAAACAAAAAAAGACCAGGAAAAACTTTCGTACGCACTGAGCAGGATGCGTGAGGAAGACCCGACCTTCAGAGTTAAAATTGATGAAGAAACGGCTCAGATGATAATATCCGGTATGGGCGAATTACATTTAGAAATCATAATTGACAGGATGCATCGCGAGTTCGGGGTGGAGGCTCATATCGGCAGGCCTCAGGTAGCTTATCGTGAAGCAATAACGAAACATGTTGCAGTAGAGGGAAAATACATAAAACAATCAGGCGGTCATGGACAGTATGGCCATGTAGAACTTGAAATTGAACCTATAAATGAGGGGTTTGAGTTTATTAATGAAGTAAAAAGAGGAGAAATACCGAGAGAATATATCCCGGCAATAGAAAAGGGAGCAAAAGAAGCAGTTGAGTCGGGTCCTATTTCGGGATATCCGTTAATCAATCTACGGATAAGACTTATTAGCGGTTCATATCATGAAGTAGATTCTTCTGATATAGCATTCAAACTTGCCACCATACAAGCCGTGAGAGATGGCACAAGGAAGGCTGATGCGGTATTACTAGAACCTATAATGAAAATTGAAATTACTGTGTATGAAGAGTCCCTGGGTGATGTTTTATCTGACATAAATGCACGACGGGGCAAGGTTTTATCCTTAGAGTCAAGGGAGATACCTCTAACAGATGGCGGACACTTAAGCGACCAGTCAAGTGACAGGCATAACAGGCTGCACTATGTTAAAGGAATGGTGCCCCTGGCTGAGATGTTTGGTTATACAACCTCACTTCGCTCACTAACCCAGGGCCGTGCAACTTATACAATGGAATTATCACATTATGATAAAGTACCAAGAACTGTTGCTGAAAAATTATTACCAGCAGTACTTGTGTAATGGAGGTAAAAAATATGGCAGCGAAAGAAAAATTTGATAGGAGTAAACCACATTTAAACATCGGGACAATAGGACATGTTGATCACGGTAAGACCACACTGACAGCAGCAATCACAACCTGTTTATCCAAGTCAAACCTTGCCCAGGCGAAAGGGATATGGGACATAGACAATGCCCCTGAGGAGAAAGAGCGGGGCGTAACAATCAACATAGCGCATGTGGAATACCAGACAGAGAAGAGGCACTATGCACACATAGACTGTCCGGGACATGCGGATTATATCAAGAACATGATAACGGGAACAGCCCAGATGGACGGTGCAGTATTAGTGGTATCAGCGTCTGATGGACCAATGCCTCAGACCCGGGAACATATACTTCTGGCAAGACAGGTGAACGTGCCTTCAATGGTAGTATTTATGAACAAGACAGACATGGTGACAGACAAGGAGTTATTAGATTTGGTGGAGATGGAAGTCAGGGATTTATTGAAGAAGTATGAATTTCCCGGTGACAAGACGCCAATAGTTAAGGGCAGTGCGCTAAAGGCTCTTGAGTGCGGGTGCGGTAAGAAAGAGTGCAATAACTGTAAGTGTATATGGGAATTGATGAGTGCAATAGACGAATATTTCCCGATGCCCAAGAGGGAAACAGACAAGCCGTTTTTGATGTCAGTGGAGGATGTATTTACAATCACAGGTAGAGGGACGGTAGCGACAGGCAGGGTAGATAGAGGGAAAATCAACACAGGTGATGCGGTAGAGATAGTAGGGATACAGGAGACGAGGAAGAGTGTGGCGACATCACTGGAAATGTTCAGGAAGATATTAGATTCAACGGAAGCAGGGGATAACATAGGGATATTGCTGAGGGGAATAGAGAAGGACCAGATAGAGCGGGGACAGGTAATAGCAAAGCCCGGCAGTATAACTCCGCATAAGAAGTTCAAGGCACAGGTATATGTGTTAAAGAAGGAAGAGGGCGGCAGACACACACCGTTTTTCACGGGGTACAGGCCGCAGTTTTATTTAAGGACCTGCGATGTTACGGGGAATATAAAGTTACCCCAGGGAGTAGAGATGGTGATGCCCGGGGATAATATAGAGATGGAGGCAGAGTTGCTCACGCCGATAGCTTTGGAGAAACAGTTAAGGTTTGCGATAAGAGAAGGCGGACACACGGTGGGTGCGGGTGTGGTTACGGAGATACTGGAATAAAATATGGCTGAAAGAATAACGTTTTATCTTGCATGTACAGTTTGTAAGAATAGAAATTATCATTACGCTCGAAATAAGAAAAAAGAATACAAAGTTGAGACAAATAAGTTCTGTTCGAACTGTAAGAAACATACGCCACATAAAGAAGGAAAATGAGTGGGAGTGTCGGTTAACTGGTAAACCACCGGTCTCCAAAACCGGGACTGGGGGTTCGAGTCCCTCCACTCCCGCAGATAATCGTCCTAATGAATTAGGACGCTACGTTTTTCGTCTAAACATATGGAATTTATTAATAAGGCAATCCATTTTGTAAAAGAAGCGTACGCCGAACTGAAAAAGGTGTCCTGGCTGGGTCGCAAGGAAGTTATGGCTTCAACCGTTGTAGTGATAGTTTTTATTTTAGTAGTAGCACTTTATGTTGGTTTTATTGATTTTATATTAGCCCGCATTCTTGGTATATTCCTCCGGGGTTATTGAAGTTCAATCCGAAAAAATTATGCCACACGCCGAATTTGTTCATTTGCACAATCATACAGAATATTCTCTCCTGGACGGCGCCTGCAGGGTTGTTGATAATAGGGGTCAACCTGCAGAATTTATTAAATTAATGGCTAGTTACAAAATGCCTGCGCTTGCCATAACCGACCATGGGAATATGTTCGGTGCAGTGGAATTTTATTCTGCATGTCAGGAGGCCGGTATTAAGCCGATTATTGGTTGCGAGGTATATTTGGCAGGCGGGTCACGATTTAAGAAAGATAATAAAGATGATCGTAATTTTCACCTGGTATTGCTTGCCGAGGATAACCAGGGATATGAAAACCTGATGCAGATTGTTACGTCGGGATATCTTGAAGGGTTTTATTATAAACCCCGTATAGACAAAGAAGTTCTGAAAACCTACAGCAACGGACTGATATGTCTTTCCGGATGTCTTAACGGTGAAGTACAAAGAGCATTAATGGGTGATAATAAGCAGTTGGCCCAAAAACTGGTGGAAGAGTATAAATCTATTTTCGGCAGTGAAAATTTTTATCTTGAGGTTATGGATAATGGTATGCCGGAACAAAAACAACTCATTCCCCGGATTATTGATTTGGGTAAACAGACCGGCACTCCGTTAGTTGCAACAAATGACTGTCATTATTTACGAAGAGAGGATGCATTTTCACACGATGTATTACTGTGTATCGGTACCGGGGTTACAATAGATGCCGCTAAAAGATTAAAATTTCCTACTGATGAATTTTATTATAAAACGCCTGCGGAAATGCTGAAACTCTTTGACTATGTACCGGAGGCAATAAAAAAAACCGTGGAGATATCAGAGAGATGCACGGTTAAAATGAATTTCAACCAGTTGCTTCTGCCGTATTATAAAGTCCCTTCGGGTGAACAACCCGGCGATTATTTAAGGAAACTTTGCAGGGAAGGATTAAAGCGCAGATATGAAGAAGTTAGCGACGAAATAAACAGCAGGTTGGAACGCGAACTTTCAGTAATTGAGAAGATGAAATTTGCACAATATTTCTTAATAGTGTGGGATTTTGTTCAATATGCAAAGAAAAACTCTATCCCCGTCGGTCCGGGGAGAGGTTCCGGCGCAGGGTCTCTTGTAGCCTATTGTCTGGGAATAACCGATATATGTCCTATGACACACGGATTATTGTTTGAACGATTCCTTAACGTTGATAGACGCACCATGCCGGACCTGGATATAGATTTTGCTGACTATGGCAGAGATACGGTAATAGATTATGTCAGACAGAAATATGGCGAAAAAAATGTTGCACAGATTATTACTTTCGGTTCAATGCAGTCAAGACTTGTTATAAGAGACGTTGCGCGCGTACTTGGTTTTTCAGTCGCTGAGGCAGACAGGATTGCAAAACTTATCCCGCACGGGACCCCGATATTTCAGTCCCTAAACACTGTCCCGGAGTTAAGCGAACTGCACAACAGGGATGAAAGGGTTAAACATTTATTAGATGTAGCGCGGAAACTGGAAGGGCTAAAACGGCACCAGGGATTGCATGCAGCAGGCCTGGTTATTGCGAAAGATGATATTACGAAATTTACGCCTCTTGCCAGAGCAACGCAAAGACAAGCCGAAGGCAAAGAAATTTCCGTTACACAGTATAATGACGATGCACTGATTAAATTAGGACTGCTAAAAATAGATTTTTTAGGTCTGCGCACGCTCACGGTTATTGATACAAGCGTAAAACTCATAGTAAAGAGGCATGATAAGAATTTTGATTTAAGTAAAATACCGCTGGATGATAAAAAAACATTTAAACTTTTTAAGGAAGCAAAAACTGCAGGAATATTCCAACTTGAATCAAGCGGGATGAGGGATTTACTGCGCAAACTCAGACCGACAGTATTTGAAGATATAATAGCGTTGCTGGCCCTTTACAGGCCGGGTCCCATGGGGTCCGGTATGCTGGATGAGTTTGTAACCCGTAAGCATCAAAGAATAAAGATTAAATATGACCATCCTTTACTGGAGCCTATAGTTAAAGAAACTTATGGCGTAATAGTTTATCAGGAACAGGTCATGAAAATCGCAACGCAGCTTGCCGGATTTACTGAGGGACAGGCTGACTTATTGCGTCGTGCCATGGCTAAGAAAATCCGTGAAGAAATTGAACAGCAGGAAGAAAATTTTTGCAGCGGTGCAAAGAAAAACAATATTGACAGAGCAATAAGCAAGAAAATATTTGAACAGATAGTTCATTTTGGCGGTTATGGATTCAATAAATCACATGCTGCTGCATACGGCTTAATCGCTTATCAGACGGCTTATTTGAAAGCAAATTATCCGCTGGAATACATGAGCGCACTCCTTTCAAGCGAGATAGGGCGGAGTTCTGTTAAAAAAGAGGAAGAGGATTCCAAATTAGTGAGTTATATACGGGAAGCGAAGAATATGGGTATAGAAATTCTTTCACCGGAGGTGCAGAAGTCAGACGTTATGTTTTCTATTGAAGGCGATGCAATAAGGTTCGGTTTACTGTCAATAAAAAATGTCGGTGAACTGGCAGCAAAAAATATTGTTTCTGTCCGCCGCCGGGACGGAACTTTTAAGAATCTTTTAGACTTTTACTCCCGTACAGACACAAGACAGGTAAACAGGAGAGTTCTTGAATCGTTGATAAAGGCAGGTGCGTTTGACTTTCTTGGTTTAAAACTTAAGACAACACTGCCGGCATATGTGCGTGCCAGGGCAATGGCTGAACTGGAAAAGATATATTCAAATAAAGATGAAAAGGAATCGGCGCAGACTACGCTTTTTGAATCACCCGCGGAAGAAGTCCCAGCAGAGATTTCCTGGCCGGATCATGTTGTTTTAGGTTATGAGAAGGAAGTTTTGGGATTTTATCTTTCAGGACACCCTCTTGCCCAGTATCGCCAGAAGGTTGAACAGGTATCATCACATAAGATTGAAATGTTATCGTCAAATATTCACAAGGTCAGGATTGCCGGTATAATTGCCAGCATTAAACGGCTTACAACGAGGGAAAAAGGTGAAAAAATGGCTAAATTCAGACTGGAGAATTTTGACGGCGAAGTGGACGTGCTGGTTTTTCCAAAAGACTACAGTCAAAAAATCAGCAAACTCCTCAATCCTAATGAACTTGTTGTGGTTGAAGGCAGAGTGAGCAGGCGTGACGATAAACCGACGATTATAGCATTGGATGTGATACCTTTAGATAAGTTTGAAATAAAAACAGAAAAAGCAGCAGAAAGAATATATCTCAAGATGTCGTCTGCAGGCGTGGATGATGCATTCATTGAAAAATTAAAGAACAGTCTGGATAACCATCCCGGTCAAACCCAGGTATATTTGAAAGTAAACTCACGATTGCACGATGAAACTATTATTGAGATACCCAAAAAAGTAGAAGTGAGCCAGAAGTTATATGGCGAACTGGAGAAACTGCTCGGAGAAAAGTCCTGGGAAATCGTAAACGGGGTCAGGTCTTGACTTTACAGGATATACTGTAAAGTCAAGACCTGACCCCCCAAACCCTTGACAAATCGGATATAATGTAGTATAATCCATTTTAGTTATACTAAAACGCCACCAGAAGTAGGTTACTCCAGTAAGAAGTAGTTACTCCAGTAAGAGGTATTGTTCAATGAATATCAAGAGGATTTTAAAGATTAAATTACCATCACGTCAGTCTTCATTTCTATGGGGTGCCCGTAAAACAGGGAAAACAACGTATTTAAAACAACGTTTTCCTGATAGTATATTTTATAATTTTCTTGAAACAGATTTATTTTTTGCTTTTTTAAAAGAGCCGTCGTTGTTACGTCAACGGCTTTTAGCAAAAAGTAAAGAATCTTTTCGGTTCCCCGTCATTCTTGATGAAGTACAGAAAGTTCCTAATATTATGGACGAAGTGCATTGGCTCATCGAAAATAAAGGATTGTCTTTTATTTTGTGTGGTTCAAGCGCGCGCAAACTCAAGTGTGGACGGGCTAATCTTTTAGGTGGCAGGGCGTGGCGTTTGGAAATGTTTCCGTTAGTGTCTGCTGAATTGGGGAAAGTCAATTTATTAAAAGCATTAAACCAGGGTTTGATTCCGGCACATTATTTGCAAGACGCTGTCTCCTGTGAAAAATCCTTAAAGGCATATGTAGAAGATTATCTAAAAGAAGAAATTTTTGCCGAAGGATTGAGCCGTAATATTCCGGCGTTTTCACGTTTCTTAGATGCAGTGGGTTATAGCCACGGCGAACTTATTAATTACGCAAATATATCAAGGGATTGTGGTGTAGATTCTAAAACTATTAAGGAATATTTTCAGATTTTATCCGATACTCTGTTAGGCTCGTTGCTTGAGCCATTTAAAAAAAGGCAGCATCGACAGGTAATAAACAAAGCGCCTAAATTTTATCTATTTGATGTAGGCGTAGCAGGAATAGTTACTAAACGGCGTATTAGTGAAGAAAAGGGTGAGCTTTTTGGAAAGGCATTTGAACATTTTATTTTTATGGAGATAAAAGCTTACCGGTCATACAGCGGCAAAAATTTTTCAATAAACTTCTGGAGAACTAAATCCGGGATGGAAGTTGACTTTGTTTTGGGCGAGGGCGAAGTTGCAATAGAGGTTAAAGGTGTAAAACGCGTTGATCCGAGCGACTTAAGAGGACTCCATGCTTTTATGGAAAATAATCTTTCTAAACATTCGATGATTGTTTGCCAGGAAAAAGAGGAGCGTATTTTTGGTAAAATACGGATTGTGCCATGGCAGGATTTTCTTTCGTCACTTTGGAATGGAGATATTATGTAGGTGGTTGACTATTGTTGGCATGGGAACAGAATACTTATCTGTCAGTCACTTCAAACCTTTAACTTCTGATTTGAATTCTCCGTAAAAAATAAGTTTTAGGACACTATAAATAAAACATGAGATTGCCACGCCCTTCGGGCTTTCTTGAAGCATAGGAAATTATTGCCCCAATAAATTGGGGGATCCCTGGAGTTGCCCCAATAAATTGGGGGATCCCTGGAGTTGCCCCAATAAATTGGGGGATCCCTGGATTGCCCGATTCATCGGGCTTTCTTGGTGAAAAAAGAATGAGAAATAACGTTATTTTTAAAATAAATCCCGAAAAGATAGATTCAAAAAAGATAAAAATTGCTGCCCGGTCAATCAGACAGGGCAAACTCGTTGCTTTTCCTACAGAGACAGTTTATGGATTGGGGTCTGATGTTTTTAATGCCCGAGCAGTATTAAAGATATTTAAAATCAAAGGAAGACCCGGTAATGACCCTTTGATTGTTCATATTAGCGAGAAGGAAACTCTCTTCAATTTAGCAAAAGAAATTCCTGAAGAAGCAATGAAATTAATTGACGAATTCTGGCCCGGACCACTTACGGTCGTCTTGAAAAAATCTAACATAGTTCCGGACATAGTAACTGCAGGGTTGGATACAGTAGCTATAAGGATGCCCAAAAATTCAATTGCTTTAAATTTAATAAAATTTGCTGGAACTCCTGTGGCCGCTCCCAGCGCTAATCTTTTCGGAAGGCCTTCTCCAACCTGCGCCCAGCATGTAATTGATGACCTTACTGGTAAAGTGGATATAATTCTTGACGGGGGAAGAACTGAGATAGGTTTGGAGTCAACAGTGGTTGATATGACTCGCAGACCCTTTAGAATTTTACGTCCCGGCGGAATTACAATGAAAGAAATAAGAAGGCTATTGGGTAAAGTAGAATTAAACTCTGATGAATCTGATATTATCCGTAGCCCCGGGGTGTTACCGCATCATTATTCTCCTAAAGCAAAGCTTCTACTCGTAGAAAAAGGGAATGGTCAGATTAATGAAATGAAAAGGTTGGCATTGAATTTCAAAAAACAAGGTAAGAACATAGGAATTATGGTGACTTCTGAAAATCAAAACAAATTTAATGGATTTAAAATTCAAGTAATAGGCTCAATAAATGATTCAAGAACTTGTGCGTTTAATCTTTTTTCTATTTTGAGAAGTTTTGATAAAGAAAAAGTTGATGTTATTATTGCTGAAGGAATAGGGTTGCGGGGTCTTGGTTTAACAATTATGGACCGTTTGCGAAAAGCATCAAATTTTTAGAGAAGGACTTCTCAAATAGAAAATCCTATCCATTCTTTACTAACTGTAAAATCACCACCATTAGCAACGATATATATGAGGGGAGGGAATTCAATGGACGAGAGAAAACAGAAAAAAGTTGGCACAAAGATTGCGCAGAACGTGCTTGACTTGATTTTAAACACTCCGATGGTAAAACTGAATAAAATTGTGGATAGTAACGGAGCCGAGGTTTATGCCAAGATTGAATCCTACTCTCCCGGAGGGAGTGTGAAAGACAGAATAGCCTTGAGTATGATTGAAGATGCGGAAGAGCAGGGCAGGATTAAACAGGGTTCTGTCATTGTTGAGCCGACAAGCGGTAATACCGGCATAGGAATTGCTCTTATATGCGCTGTCAAGGGATACAGATGCATTCTTACAATGCCGGAATCAATGAGTTTAGAAAGAAGATGCATATTGAAAAGTTTCGGGGCTGAAATAATACTAACACCGGCAACCGAGGGAATGCAGGGTGCGGTAAAAAAAGCCGAAGAAATAGTCAGGAAAAACAAGAATTCCTGTATGCTTCAACAATTTGAAAATCCGGCTAATCCTGATGTCCATCGTAAGACTACAGCACAGGAAATACTGACATGTATGAATGGTAAAGTGGATGTCTTTGTGTGCGGCGTGGGGACAGGAGGAACAATTACAGGAGTGGGCGAGGTATTAAAAAAGAAAATTCCTGAAATCAGAATAGTTGCGGTTGAACCAGAGAGTTCGGCGGTTCTTTCGGGAAAAACCGGGGGCCCCCATAAAATACAGGGAATAGGCGCAGGTTTTATCCCTGTTGTATTAAACAGGGATGTTATTGACCAGATTATTCCTGTAAAAGATGGTGATGCGTATAATATGGCAGGAAGATTAGCCAGGGAAGAAGGGATATTCTGCGGAATATCGTCCGGTGCAGCATGTTTTGCAGCTTTACGGGTGGCAAAAGAATTAGACAGAAAAAAGAAAGTAGTTGTTATTCTTCCTGATACAGGGGAAAGATACTTCAGTATGCAGAATATGATATAATAGTTGTCGGGACGATTTAACTTATTTCCAAATATCGATTACAGGAAGGACTATAATGAGACGAGTATATTTAGACCATAATGCCACTACGCCAACTCATCCTGAAGTAGTTAAAGAAATGTTGCCTTATTTTGAAGAAGTTTTTGGCAATGCTTCAAGCATACATCTTTTTGGTCAACAGGCAAGGAAAGCAGTTGACGGAGCAAGAGAAAAACTG
>Ga0210006_1000236_pt1 | contig 46622 bp, 45 predicted proteins | sample CryGey02umfilter_2_FD_185452 | JGI IMG/M metagenome (GOLD analysis project Ga0210006, IMG submission 185452) | Groundwater microbial communities from aquifer in Utah, USA - Crystal Geyser 4/10/14 0.2 um filter (SPAdes) (version 3) | ecosystem: Environmental > Aquatic > Deep subsurface >... | reverse complement strand
CAATGCCTGAATGGTTCTCGGTTAGCCGTGTGAGTCGAATAGCTCATGCACGGTTAGAAAGGGGGGCTCAGGAAACCGGAGGCAGTGCGCCCACCGGCGCCTGAGCCCTACCAATGGGAGTCCCCAAACCCACGGATCGAAAGGCGCCGCGAGGCGCCGAGACTTCCTGTCTGCTTTGCGCGGAGGCGTCCTTCGGCCCGTTTACTGGAGTCCCGACGAAAACCGTCGGCTCGATGAACGACGGGCGCGCCGCTTGCCGGTATAAGCGCGGTCAAGTTCTTTTTCAGGAAGGGAATCCTCCTCATGGCGTGTTCTGCATTCGCCGCGGGTTGGTGAAGCTGCTCCGTTACGGACGCGACGGGGTTGAGCATATCGTCGGACTCGCCGGACCGGGAGACCTCGTCGGACATTGCGCGCATTTGACGGGAGGGCCGCTCGATCACGGCGCGGAGGCCGCGACCGAGCTGGAGGTCTGCCATTTAACCGAGGCCGCCTACGCTTGCGCGCTCAACAAGGAGCCCGCGCTGCTCAAGCATGCGGCGGCCGCCGTCGCCCGCGAGTTGGGGGAGATGAGAAACCGCTGGATCGAACGCAGCGAGAAAACGGTCCCGGAGCGCCTGCTCGAACTTCTGGTCAGGCTTCCGCGCAAGAAAAAGGAGGGCGGATTATTCGTCGAGGTTCCGCTCAGCCGGCAGGAACTGGCCTCGTACTTGGGGACCGCGCCGGAAACCGTCATGAGAGGACTCAAGAAACTGGCCGACGCCGGCTGCATCGCAACCCACGGGCGCACCATTCGACTGCTTGTGGACTCGAACGAAGAGCGGAGCACTTATGCCTGAGCGACTTGAGTGGAGCGTCGACGCCGAGGTCTATTCACGGGAAACCGTGTTTGCCTCCTGCCGCCGCTGGTCCGCGGAGGCCTCGTTTAAGATCACGAAGAAAGGGAAAAAGCTCTGGCGCGTCGCCGCCGCGGCGAAGCCCGGCGTATCCAAGGAGCGCCTGGCGGAAATTCACGATGGATTCGAAGACGAGGCGATGCATCAGGAACTCCGCGCCGGGGCGCTGCGAGACGCGGGGAAGGTCCGTGAGGCCGTGATCCTGCGGGCGCTGCTATCGGCGTCCCAGGATCCGCAATGAGTCGTCCGGCCCCGTTCAACTTCCGGCTTCGAGGCGACCGGGTGTTGATTTCCAACGATTTCGGACATTTCCTCTGGCTCGACGAGGAGGCCTTCTCCGCCTTTGCGAAAGGGACGCTGCCGGAGAGCGACCCGCGGTTCGGGGAGTTGTGCGCCAAGGGGTTCATGGCCGAACGGATGGATTTGACCGCCTTGACCGAACGTTGGCGCGCGCGGAACACTCATCTTTGGGACGCCTCCTGCCTTCATATCCTCGTCGTTACGCGCAACTGCAACATGCGCTGCGTGTACTGCCACGCGCAGGCCCAATCGGGTTCGCAGTGGGACATGAGCGAGGCGACGGCGGCGAAGATCGTTGATCGAGTCTTCGAGACGCCGAACAAGGTTTTGACGATCGAGTTTCAAGGCGGAGAGCCGCTGACGAACTTCCCGGTGGTTCTCTTTGTCGCCGACCGCGCCAGGAGACTCGCCAAGAAGACCGGCAAGGAACTGCGCTTGAGCCTGATCACCAATTTGAGTCTGATGGACGAGGAGAAGTATGCGGCCCTCCGCGAGCGGAACATCGAAATTTGCAGTTCGCTGGACGGCCCCGCCGCCTTGCACGACGCGAACCGTCTCCTCTTCGGGGGCTCCAGCTATCGCCGCGTGATCCGGTGGTGGAATCGGCTGCGCCAAGACGGCGTCGTCCCCGCCGCGCTGCTGACGGTCACGCGAAAGACGCTCGATCACGCGGACGCGGTGGTCGAGGAATACCGCAAACGGGGCGCGACCTCGATCGCTCTGCGGCCGTTGAACCCGTTGGGATACGCGAAGACGGTTTGGAACAAGATCGGCTACACGCCGGAGGAGTTCCTGGCGTTTTACCGCCGGGCGCTCGACCGCGTGATCGCGGCAAACCGGCGAGGAAGGATATTTCCGGAAACGACGGCGAAGGTATTTCTGACGAAGGCGCTGGCCGCGCGAGAACCGAATCACATGGACCTGAGATCGCCGTGCGGGGCCGGGATCGGGCAGATCGCCTATGATTATGACGGCGAGATTTATTCGTGCGACGAGGGGCGCCTGCTGCGGGCGATGGGAGACGATCTCTTTCACCTCGGGCATGTGGACGCGATGGGACCGAAGGAATGCGCGCTGCATCCTACGATCCGCACGCTGGCGCAGGCCTCGTCGTTGGACGCCCAGTCGGGGTGTTCCCGCTGCGTGTACAAACCGACCTGCGGCGTCTGCCCGCTGTTGGAATACGTCGAGAACGGGGATCTCTTCACGCGCGCGCCGGATTCGCGGCGGTGCCGGATCCTGATGGGAATCCAAGACGACCTGTTCGAGCGTTTGCGTGATCCCCGCCAGCGCAAGGTTCTCGAAACCTGGGTGGATGGGGAGATGGAGCGCCGCGGCGACCCCGCCGCGCTCTATCAAAGGACCTGAACATGCTCGACGCCGTCAAGCGCATCGACATCAAGCTGGGCTTTTCCTGCAACAACCGCTGCCGCTTTTGCGTGCAGGGCGACAAGCGGGAACGTTTCCAATCCCGTCCGCTGGAACGCGTTTTAACGGATCTGCGCGAGGGCCGGGAGGGCGGGGCGTGCGAGGTGGTTTTGACGGGGGGAGAACCTACTTTGCAGCCGACGTTGCTGCAGGCGATTCGCGAAGCGAAGCGATTGGGATACTCCAACATCCAGGTCCAGACCAATGGAAGACGCTTTTTCTACGGGAATTTCTGCGACGAACTCATCGAGGCGGGGGCCAACGAATTCGCTCCCGCCGTCCACGGGTCGCGCCCGGAAATCCACGATTATCTGACGCGGGCGCCGGGATCCTGGGCTCAGACGGTCGGGGGCATCCGGAACCTGAAGCGCCGCGGGATGCGCGTGTCCGTAAATACGGTCGTGACGCGGGGGAACTACCGGGATCTCCCGGAGATCGCCCGCCTGCTCGTGAAGCTGCGGGTGCGGCTCTTTCAGTTCGCCTTCGTTCACGAGGTGGGAGAAGCCGGGAAGAACAGCCGGTGGCTGACCGCGCGCTATTCGCGCTGCGTGCCGTTCATTCACGAGGGCCTGCGAATCGCCCGCGAGGCGGACACCCCGAGCTTCACCGAGGCCGTCCCGCTGTGCTTTATGCGGGGATATGAGAATCACGTCGCGGAGCGCGTGATGCCCCGCACCAAAATCCACGACGCTGAGGGGACAATCGCCGATTACACGCGCTACCGGCTGGGCGAGGGGAAAACGAAGGGCCCGCCCTGCGAAACCTGCCGGCGGGAAAATCGCTGCGAGGGACCGTGGCGCGAATACCCCGAGCAATTCGGTTGGAAGGAGTTCGTTCCCTTTACGGAGGATCCATGCTGAAAAACGAGGACGACCTGTCGTGGCTGGCGCGCAAGGCCGACGCTTTGCGCACGGAGGACTCTTTGGAGACGCGCAAGGAGGACGAACGGATCAGGGCCCGGGTGGACTCTTTGCTGTTTTCACTCAAGGTGGAGGGGGTCCTCGGTTCTCTCGAGGACCGGACGATGTACACGAAGCGTCTCCCCCCGGGATGCGTCGGCTGCCTCGACGGGGAAGGGAGCAACCTTTACGTGACCGGCAAATGCACGCGCGACTGCTTCTTCTGCTTCAACACGAAACCGCGGACCGATGAGACGGTCGTGCATGGAATTAAAATCGCGGAGCCGGAAGAGGCGGCCGCGATCGTGGAGCGGTTCGGGCTTACCAGCATCGGGATCAGCGGCGGGGAACCGCTCCTATATCCGGAGCGCGTCGTGCGCATCCTTCGTTCGCTGCGGAGCCTGAAAAGGCCTCTTCGCATCGATCTCTATACCAACGGGGATTTGGCCTCCGACGAACGACTCGAAGAGCTCAAGAGCGCCGGTCTCGACAGCCTCCGGTTCAATGGGGTCGCCCGAGAGTTTGATCTTGAACCCGTTTTCCGCGCGCTCCGGGTCTTTCCGGAGACGACCGTCGAGATACCGGTCGTCCCCAAACGGATGGATGAGTTGAAGGAGATGGTCCTCGCGCTGGACCGGGGGGGCGTGCCGTTCTTGAACATCCACGAGCTTTTCGCCTGCCGTGAGAACGACGCGCGCGTCGCGGGGCGGGGCTACGCCGGGAAAGAGGGCGCTCAGAGCGAGACGCTTCAATGGAAGCCCGTCGCCGAGGGGGAGGCCGCCGCGTTGGAGCTCTTGCTCTTCTCGCTTCGAAACGCTAAAACCCTTTCGACGTACTACTGTTCCTGCCGCACGCAGGAACTGATCGGACGCCGCGGGCTCGAGCGAAGGCTCTCGGACCCCCGCCCCTGACGGAGGCTGTTATGAACCATTGGAAGTGCCGGAAGATCGCCGCGGCGGTGGACTTATCCGAGCCTTCACTGGCCGCGCTGGAGACCGCGAAGGGATTGGCCCGCCGCTGGAAGGCGTCGCTGGAACTCGTCTATGTGTTCGAATATCCGCCTGCCTACGGCTTCGGCGGGGAGGAGACGCTCGCGTTGCGCAGTCAATGGCAGGAACACGGCGCCTGGGTGCGCGAGGAACTCCTCAAACGGATGACGGATTTTCCCAAAAACCGCTGCCGCTGCAAGGTCCTCGAGGGGAACGCGGCGTTGGTGCTCGAACGCTTTACGAAAAGGCAAGCGGTGGATCTGCTGGTCACCGGGACCCACGGGTATACCGGCGTAAGGCACGCGCTCTACGGCTCGGTGGCGGAAAGCCTCGTCCGTTCTTTGAAGGTTCCCGTCTTAACCGTTCGCGCGGGGCAGCCTCTCACCGTTCCGCGCGCCGTACTCCTCCCGTTCAACCAGGCCCGGCACGCGGAGGACGCGCTCTTGGCCGGGTTTGCCTGGTGCGAGGCGTTCGGCGCGCGGGCCGTCGTGATGCAGATCGTGGAAGATCCGCGCGATGAGATGGCGACCTATGTGCAGTTGAAGGCGCACCTCGCCGTGCTCGCGGGACGCTCCTCCAAGCTGGATCCGAAGATCATCGTGCGTACGGGAAACCCGCAGCGGGCGATCCTCGAAGAGACGCGGTTCGGCGGGCACGACTTGCTGGTCCTATCGGCGCATCATAAGGCCTTTTGGCAGGATCTCGTCCTGGGGACGACGGCCGAACGCGTCCTTCGTCACTGCGAAATTCCGGTTCTTTCGCTGCGATCGGAAGAGAAGCGGGGCGTCGTCAACAAGAAAAAGAGGGCTAAGAAGCGCTAGGTGCGGTTTTGTAAAAAGAAAGACGCCCGGTCCTCGATCGGATCGGGCGTCTTTTTTGGGTGCGGCCGAAACAAGCTCGGCCGACGCCGCCTGGTTTAGGCGGTCGTCAGGGGCTTAACGTTCGCGGCGCGCGGACCCTTGTCGGTCTGCTCGATTTCGAACTCGACCTGCTGGTTCTCCGCCAGAGTCTTGAAGCCGTCCATGGTGATGGCCGAATGATGCACAAACACATCCTTGGAGCCGTCCTCAGGGGTGATGAACCCGAATCCTTTCTGGTCGTTGAACCACTTTACAGTACCTTTCATATGCTTACTTCACCTGTTTACGTCTCGCAAGCCTTTGAATTTGAAGACGTCACGTCGTGAGACTTCTAGCTTGCGACGCTTCCATTATAACATGTTTCCGTCGGCCTAGGACCCTCGGCCCCCGGAAGGGGCCTAGAGGCCCTGGGGTCGCCCCGGTTCTCCGTCACCCTATTAAGGATGGCCCGCTTTGTTTGCGCCGTATTCCTGTTTCTCGCGTTCGGCCTGGACGCTTCCGCCGGACCGAACGCGGGGCGCGGCCCGGTATCCGGTCGGATCGGGGGCGTATTTGCGCCCGCGCCGGCGATGTCCCTGGCTCCGGCGGAGGGGTTCTCATTCTCCTTATCCGCCCCCTTGGGCGACATCGCTCTGCAATCGTCCTTCTCTGTTCCCGAGCCCGCGGGACTGCCGACGGCCCCCGCATTAGCCGAGGCTCGCACGCTGCCCGTGATACGGCCTCAAAGCCTCGTCCCGCAGTCGCAGGCCGTCGGGATGCGCTTCGCCGATCGGCCGCGGAAAGCGCCCGAAAAAACGCGCGCGGGATCGGGGCTCCGGGAGCGTCTGGGAAAGACCCCCTTGGAAACCGCGGCGCAGTTCTCCTCCTTCTTCGACGGGACCCCAAACGCGGCGGATGCCTCCGGCGACTCGGGGTGGTCGCTGATTCCCAGCGGCGTTCGCCGTTGGTGGGCCGGGCGGCGGGAGCGTTCCGCGCTTCGCCGCAGCGAACGCCGGGCGCTCGACACCGCCCCGTTCGGCGCGCGGATTCGCGCGAATTACGCCGGCGGCGAATTGCTGGGGAAGCTTGCGAAGGTCGACGACACGGTCGTGCTCGTCGTGAGCGAGGACGGGACTCAGCGCACGGTGAAGCGAACTTCCCTTTCCGAGATCGAGATCGGGGATTCACCGGGAGAGATCGAGGGGATCTCCACTGTCGCGCGCAGGCGATTCGAAGACCGACGCGCCTTTTACGAATTTCGCGGGAGGGATTTATGGGCCGGCATCGCCGAGCCTGTCCGCACCGAGATCGAGGGGTTGAGAGCGCTTCCTAACGCGGCTGAACGGAAGGCCCGCCTGCGCGAGATCGGCGATCGGATCGTCGAAGGGATCAAGCGCAAGAGAGGCATCCGCGAGATCGGCTTCCACTACAATCTGCACGGCGGGAACGCCGAGGGATATGTGAAGGGCGGGGGGATTCGCGCCGGGCGAGGCGACATCGCGCTGCAGTATTCCACGCAGGGGGACATGGCCTACAAGGTCTATTTGTTCCGCTCCGCTCAGGTGAACCTTTACGATATCCTCGACACAAGCAACCCGAACCTGGTCAGTCCCCGGATGGGCCATGTTCTCAATATCTTCGACGGGGATTCCGAGTATCTGCGCGACGCGTTCGCCAAAGGCGGGGCGCTCAAGCCGACGGCCATTTCCATCGATTTCGAGGAAGGCTGGCTGAATAAGAGGGGGATGATCGGAATTCCGTACTCCACCTATCTCGCGCCTCCAATCGAGCCCTTCGGCCGCTCGGGCGTCCGCTTCGGGTTGAAGGGACGGCTCACCAAGGACGAAGAAACCCTCGCCGCGATGCGTTATCTTGAGGCGGCGGTCCTGCTCAATCATAGGCCTTAAGGCCCCAACGTTTGATACAATGGGCGGGTCGCCCGGGCGGGCGGCCCGCGCCGCGTCGCGGGATGCCGTTTAAGACGAGGAATCGCCGATGAGACCGTTCTCTTTGCCGGCCGCCGTTATCATCCTTCTGTCCGCCGTTCCGGTGTTCGCCTCCGGGACGATTGAATCGATGCGCGCCGCCTCCGGGTCCGGCGTGAACGCCGCTTTCGCGGCGCTCTCGAAGGACATCTCCGTTGAGCAGGCCGCCAATTCCCGCCGTCGCCGCATCCGCAGGCTCAATCCCGCGGCGATCGACCGCAGCGAACCCTACGACTGCTCGAACCTGCCGGTCGTCGACCTCCGCAACGGGCGCCTCTACAAGAACGGGCAAGAGATCGGCCGCGCGAGCTCGTTTCAAGCGGCATGCACGGGTCAGGTCGCGTGGATGGATTCCTACGGCCGGCTGCATAAGGACGACCGAGAACTCGGCCGCGCGTCGCGCTACGAGATTTCGAAGTTCAACGGCGTCGTCGTCTGGACGGATTCCTACGGGCGGCTTCACCGCGACGAGGAGGAACTCGGACGCCATCAGAACTATTACTTCGCCTACGCGAGCGGCGTCGTGGTCTGGACCGACAGCAGCGGCGATCTGCACCGGAACTCCGAAGAAATCGCCAGCCGCCCGCGCGACTATAAGGTCGCGGATTTCACGGGCGACGTCGTATGGCGCGACAGTTGGGACGATCTCTATAAAAACGGCGAGAAGCTCGGCCGGGCTCAACGATACGAGGTCTCCTACCGGACCGGCGACGTCGCTTGGACCGACAGTTGGCGCGGTCTGTACAAGAACGGACGCAAGGTCGCCGACGGCGTGAACTCGTTTAGTCTGCGCTCCGACGGCATCGTGACCTGGCGCGACAGCCGCGGCGAATTGCACTACGCCTGAAGCCGTTCTTCGTCCTGAAGGATTCCCGCCCCCCCGGAGGGGACGGGAACCTTTTTTGTATGATGGCCGTAGTTCCACCGACCCCGTATGCTGATCGCCTTCACCCATAATCTCAAACGCTCGGATTCCGAGGCGGAAGCGGAATTCGACGCCCCGGAGACGGTCGCCGCGATCAGCGAGGCGCTCGAGCGTCTCGGCCACAGGGTCGAGCGCATCGATGTCGGGGGACCGCCCTCGCGCGTCCTTTCCCGCTTGGAGGCCCTGGTTCCGGACCTGGTGTTCAATACGGCAGAGGGAAGCGGAGGACGCTTTCGCGAGGCCTTTTTCCCCGCCGTGTTCGACCGTCTCGGCCTGCCCTTTACCGGCTCGGACGCGTATGTCTGCGCGCTGACGATGGACAAGGCGATGGCCAAGCGGGTCGTCTCGGAGGCCGGGGTTCCGACCCCGAAGGCCGCGCTCGTCACCGGAGAGGATTCCCTCAACGCGCTGGAGTTGTCTTTCCCCGTCATTTTGAAGCCGAACTTCGAAGGCAGTTCGGTCGGCGTCAGCGCCGATTCCATCATCAAAACCAAGGAGGCGCTCGCGCCCGCGATCCGGGCGATGCTCGCGCGCTTCCCGGACGGCGTTCTCGTCGAGGAATTCGTGGTCGGCCGGGATTTCAGCGTCGGATGGTTGGAACGGGCGCCGGGTTCGGGAATCCTCGCTCCGGCGGAATACGAGTTCGCTCCGGGATCGGCGGGTGAACCCGGATTCGAGATTTACGACTTTAAATTGAAGAACGAAAACCCGGACGCCGTGACGGTGCGGGTTCCGGCGAACCTGGAGGCGGGTGTCCTCGCCGAATTGGAAAGATTCGCCGGCATCGCGGTACGCACGCTCGGTTTGCGCGATCTGGCTCGGGTCGATTTCCGCGTCACCGCCGAGGGCGCGATCCGCTTTATCGAAGTGAACGCCCTTCCGAGTTTGGAGCCCGGCGCGAGTCTCTACGAGGCCGCGAAACTTCGCGGCCTTGATTCGATCGATCGGGTGCTGGAGTCCGTCGTCTCCAGCGCCGCGCTGCGCTTCGGCGCGGATCTTCGCCCGAGGACCGCGCGGCGTTCCCGGAGGGCTCTGCGAGTCGGATTCACCTACAACGAAAAGCGCGTGACCCCGGGCTACGATCCCGTGACCGATGCCGAAGTGGAATTCGACGCTCCGAAAACGCTCAACTCGATCCGGGGCGCCATCGCGTCCTTCGGCCATACGGTGATCGACCTCGAGGCCACTCCGGATCTCTCTCACAAGCTCATCGACGCCGACGTGGACGTCGTTTTCAACATCGCCGAGGGGATTCAGGGACGAAACCGCGAGTCTCAGGTACCGGCGCTCTTGGAACTGGTGGGAATTCCCTACACCGGTTCGGACGCGACGACCTTGGCGTTGACGCTGGATAAAGGACTCGCGAAGCGTCTCGTGTCCGAAGTGGGCGTTCGGACGCCCGCGTTCCAGTTGTTCATCACCGGGAAGGAGAAGCTGTCCCCCGGGTTGAGCTTCCCGCTGGTCGTCAAGCCGTTGGGGGAGGGAAGTTCGAAAGGGGTGCATCGCTCCAGTGTCGTCTACGATGAAGCGGCGCTCCGTAAGGAAACGGGGGAATTGATCGACCGCTACGGCCAGACCGTGATCGCCGAGGAGTTCCTTCCCGGACGCGAATTCACCGTCGCGCTGTTGGGTGAGAAGCGGCCTCGGGTGCTTCCGCCTATGGAGATCGTGTTTTCACCGGCCGCCGGCAAGGACCCGGTATACACCTACGCGCATAAGCTCGATGTGAACGAGGAGGTCCGCTACGAAGCGCCGGCGAAATTGGAACCCGCGCTTCGCGCCCGATTGGAGCGCGCCTCCCGGGCCGCCTTCCGGGCTCTCGGCTGCCGGGACGTTGCCCGCGTCGATTTACGCCTCGACGCGAAAGGGCACGTGAATTTTATCGAATGCAACCCGCTCCCAGGCCTCACGCCGGGCTGGTCGGATCTATGCCTGATCGCCGAGGGCGCCGGAATGGATTACCCGTCCTTGATCCGTGAAATTATGGATCCCGCGATTCGGCGCTACAAAGACGCGACCAAGCAGCTTCTGAAAGCGGAAACTCCCGCGAGTTGACATGATCAACCCGACGCCTCCGCCCCCGCCTTCTCCCCGCAAACGCTTTCGCGAACTCGGATTGTCCTTGGGCCGCTTTAAGACCGGCCGCTACAACGCGATCACCGATGTCCGCGGCGTACGCGTCGGCCACTGCACGCGGATCGGCCGTTCCCACCGGCGGGGCGTCAATAAAGGCGCGATTCGCACGGGGGTCACGGCCATCCTCCCCAATGAGGGAAACGTTTACATGGACCGAGTCGTCGGCGGCGGTTTCGTGCTCAACGGGGCCGGCGAGGTCGCCGGTCTGACCCAGGTGATGGAGTGGGGGATGATTGAGACCCCGATCATGCTGACGAATACGCTCTCGGTGGGCGCCGTTTCCGAGGCGGTCGTCCGCTATATGGTTCAGCAGCACCCGGACATCGGGATCGATAAGGACGTGATGATCCCCTTGGTCGGCGAATGCGACGACTCGTGGATGAACGACATCGGAACGCGGAGCATTTTGCCCTCTCATGTGGTTCAGGCGATGGAATCGGCGCGTTCAGGACCTGTTCCAGAAGGGAACGTCGGCGGCGGAACGGGCATGATCACCTGCGACTTCAAGGGGGGGATCGGAACCTCCTCGCGGAAGATTCAAACGGGCGGTGGGGACTATACCATCGGTATTTTAGTGATGAGCAACTTCGGGGAGCGCAAAGATCTCCGCGTGGACGGGCATCCGGTCGGACGCATTTTGGACGATCGGTTCAAGGAGATCGCCGTTCGGCGCACGAATTATGGGAGCATCATCGCCGTGCTCGCCACCGACGCGCCGCTCATGCCCAACCAGCTCAACCGATTGTCCAAGCGGGTCGCCTTGGGGATCGGGCGGGCCGGTTCCTACGCGGGGCACGGATCCGGGGAGATCGTCCTCGGATTTTCGACCGCGAACCGCGTCCCGCGCGGCGGCGAGAAGCGGGTTTACAAGATGCGCGTCCTTCAAGATGAGGCGATGAATCCGCTCTATGAAGCGTCCATCGAATGCACGGAAGAGGCGATTCTCAATGCGCTGTGCATGGGCGAGGACATGGAAGGAATCAACGGGAATTTCTCCCCGGCCTTGCCCCTCGACGAGATCGTCGAGATTCTCTCTAAGCGGTTTTAGCTTCGAACGCCGCGTCGGACGCCGCGAATTCCTTTTCGAGCTCCACTTGATCGGTTTCGGTCAAGATCTGATCGGCCATGCGGAACAGGATCATCTCCTCTTTCTTGATGTGTTCGCGAAGCAAAGAAACGAACTGAGAGAGGCACGTTTTGACCTCCGCTTCGTCGCCGGCATGGAGCGCTTCCGCAGCGCGGCGGATCAGCGCACGGCCCGTTTGATGCTCGTCGATCATGCAGCCGATCGGACCGCCTTCCTGGGGCATGCCCCGTTTGACGAGCAGAGGGAACAACCGATCCTCTTCCTTGCCGTGATGGCGTTTGTCGGAGAAGTCGCGAATGAACTCCAGGCAATCCGCGATCGCGGTACGTTCGAGCGAGTGTGCGCGGCAGAGTTCGGAAACGCGATCCAAGGTCTGTTCGATTTTTCGGTGTTCGCCGCTCAGGGTATCGGTTGCTTTCATGAGTCCTCCATACAACAATAAGCAACAGAATAGCCGCCGTCGGGGGACGGTTTAGCGGCGGCGCCCGCCTCCGCGCGGAGAGCCCCTTCTCTGATTTTGCGGCCGGCGGCGATTCTGGGTCGGGGCGCGGGAGGGGCCTTGGCGGGGCTGCCGTGCCCCGGGATTGCGTCTGTCGGGCCGTCGCTCGGGTGTGCGGTTTTCGGGCCGTCTTTGCTCAGGAGACCGTCGTTTTTGCTCCTTGGGGCGCGTGCCGTCCTGCCGCGGCCGGCGCATTTCGCGCGTCGGCGACTTGGGCGTCGCGAACTCCTCCCGGCGTTTTTGCATCCGACGCTGCATCCTCTCGCGCGTTGCGGGATCGCGCATGCCGCGTTCGAACGCGCGGCGCCGCGCTTGGCTCCGTTCCCGCGCGGGCATGCGCCGCCAATTCTCTTTGAGAAACGCCTGACGCCCGTTCATATGGGCGACGCGATCCCTGTGTCCGCGCAAACGGCGCAGTTCCCGAATCTCCGGAGGCGCGCGGCGCGCGCCGCGTTCGAAGCGGATTTCCTGGCGGGGCGCGAGCATCCGTTCGGGAGATTTTTCGTCCGCCCGGTCGGTAACCGCGACTCTTCCCTCGTCGAAGACGCCGATGTCCGTCTCCCCGTTCTCTGCGACCTGGACGGCGAATTCGGTTCCCCGCACCGCGGCGACGGCTACGGGACTGCGTATGCGCATGCCGTAGCCGCGGCGCTTCGCCCAATTGAGCTTCGCGACCACCGTCCCAACGGCGAGATCGATGAGGGAATCCTTCTTCTCGATCGATCCTACCGTCACGCGCGATCCCGCGGAAAATTCCATAACGCTGTCGGAGGCGAGGGCGATTTCGACCCGCCCGGAGGAAGACACGTCCAGACGGTCTCCCGCCTGCAAAGGCGCGTCGGCTTGCGCGAACGAGGCCTCTCCCGCGGCATTGGTGAGCAGGACTTTGCCTTCCACGGCCGTGATTCGGGCGTCCCAAGAGGAAGATTCTTCCTCTCCCTCCGCGTCGGGGGCGGCGTCGCGGGCGGCCTCGGGAGGCGTCGCGGCGGGCGGCGCCGGGATTTCCTGAGGGGTCTTCGCGATGAGGGGCTCGCGGGGCGCATCGGCCGGGCGACGGGAAATCCAAACGGCGACCGCGAGCGCCGCGGCGGCGGGGACGGCGGTCCAAATGAGAAAACGCCGCCCGTGAGGGCGTTCCGGATGGATGCGCGCGAATACGGCCGTGCGCTGCTTCAGCCAGCCTTGCGGGCCGCGCCGGACCATGACCGCGCGGGCGAGGCCCTTCCAGAAACCGGCGTCGTGCTCGTCTTTCACGCGCTCCCCCGACCGCCGCCCGCGAGCGGTTCGAGTTTCCTGCGGACCGCGTGCAGATGGGCTTTCACGGTGCCTTCCGCGACTCCCATCGCCTGCGCGATTTCCTTGAGTTCCATCCCGGCGGCGCGCATTAACGCGGCGGTTCTCTGGCGGAGGGGGAGTTCGGCGATGCCTCGGCGCACCGCGGCGTCGTGTTCGGCCGAGAGGGCGCCTCCTTCCGGATTCGCTTCGAGCGCGGGGTCCCGGAGCGACTCGACCCAAGACCGCCGGGCCTCGTCGGCGGACGCGTCGAGCCGGACGAAGCGGCGAAGGCGGTCCCAGCGCATCGCCGAGTGCGTTTTATTCACGAGAATACGGCAAAGCCAGTTGCGGAATTTGGCGTCCCCCCGGAATTTCGGGAGCGCGCGCCACGCGGAGACGAAGGCGTCTTGGACGATATCCTCGCTTTTGGCTTCATCATGGGTCATGGCGAATGCAAGGCTTGTGAGCAGGCGCTGATGCCGCTCGATCAGACTCCCGAAGGCTTCTTCATCCCCGAGCCGGGCCTGGGCGACCAGGTCGCCGTCCGGATCGGGTTGTTGTTGATCGCCGCTCAAAGCTCTTCCTTAGGACGCGCGCAGGAGCGCGAAGGTTTAGTCCCTAAGATATAACGGATTGTCTTTCAAAAGACAATGGCAGTTCGTTTCAGCGGACAACGGCGTCGTCGACCAAGGAATCCGTCAGGCGCCGCCATTCAAGATTCAGGCGGCGCCATTGCACGAAACGGTCGATTTCCTCGAAGCGCACCGAGTCCAGGCGATTGACCGATTCGATATAGTCGTTGAGGGACACCTTCCCGAAGGTGTAGTTTTCCGTTTCCTCATCCAGGACCGAACGGGCCAACCCGATCTTCTGCGTGGCGACGTCGAGCAGTTCCTTTTCACGGCCGATGAAGAGAGCGAGATTATCGAGATCGGCGCTCAGCCTCCAGTCCGCGTTGACGGTGCCGAGCGCGCGTTTTCGCTCCGCGATTTTGGCGGTCTCGGCCTCGGCGCGGTCGACCTGATTGCCCAGAGGAAACAGCAGAGAGAACCCGCCGAGCGCCCTGTCTTCCCGGGGACGGTCGATCCCCCGCGAGAAACCGGTTCGCTCGACGCCCGCGAAGAGTTCCAGAGACGGCAGGAGGTCGTCCAATTCGCGGGCGGTGGTCAGCGCGCTTTGGCGTTCGAGCAGGCGCAGGATGCGGAAAGTCCTGCCGGATTCCCGAAAAGCCGCCGCGGCCGCGGCGCGGTCCTCGGGCGCCGCGAACGCGCCTTCGGGGCGTACCGGGACCCAGTCGATCGGGGCGCGTTCGCGCAGCGCGCGGCGAACCAGATTGAGACGGCTCGCGTGGCGTTCCTGGAATTGGATCAGGCGTTCCTTCTTCGCGAGCACCTGCAGCGTGATCTTATCGACGTCGATCCGGTCGGCCACGCGGGCCTTGCGCCGCGCGCGCATGTTGTCGAGCAGCTTTTCGTTTTCCTTGTACGACGATTCGGCGATCCTCAGGTTCTCGTAGGCCTCGTACCAGTCGAGATAGAAGCCGGTGATCGCCGCGAAATAGTCCTCGTAGGCTTCGACGATCTGGTGGCGGGCGACCTCGACTTCGACGCCGACGAGCTTCGAGAGCAGGCGGGTCGACTTTCCGAACGCGTTTTCGGCGATCGGCTGGGTTAAAGTCAATCCGGCCGAGGAGGAAGCGCGTCCCGAGGCTCCGACCGGATTGAGGTCGTAGGACGCCTCGACGCTCGTCCCGGCTTTGGGAAAGAGCTTCGAAACGGAGACCGAGAGATCGTCGTCTCCCCCGTTTGGGTCGAGCCGCACGCCGAGTTCCTCGCGCACCGAGAACACCAGGTCGCGTGCGGGGAGGCGCGCGTCTTCGCGATAGCGCAGGGAAAGGCGGTCGACCAAAATTTCTTCGAAGCGCGTATCGTTCGCCGCCGCGTTGCGAAGGAAATCCTGCAGGGTCAGGGTTTGAGTCGACGCGCACCCCGGGGCGCCGAAGGCCAGCGCCAACGCGAGAAGAGGACCGGTCATACCTGGGCGATCTCTTCCTCGACGACGCGCCGCCGTCGCGAGCGCGCGGTCCAGTCGATTCCAACTCGAAACAAGCAGGGGATCATCACCAAGGTGATCGCAGTGCCGAAGACGAGACCCCACGCCAATGAGAGCATCATCTCGGCGAGCATCGCGTCGTAGCCGGCGAAGCCGTAGGCGGTGGGCAGCACGCCGGCGACCGTGGTCAAGGTCGTCAGCGTGACCGCGCGCAGGCGCGTCTGCGACGCCCGGGCGATGGCCCGGTCGAAGGTCTCGGCCGGCGCGTCCGGGTCCACGTCGTCGTTGAGCTTGCAGAGCATGACGATGGAATCGTTGATGACGACTCCCACCAAGCCCAGCACGCCGACCGCCGCGTAGAAGCCGAAGAGAACCTTCCCGTGCGCCCAGAACGCCATCACCACCCCGACGATCCCGAACGGGATCGCGACCATGATGACCAACGGCTGCTTCACCGAGTCGAAGAGAATCGCGAGGATCGCGTAAATCAAAAACAGGGCCAACAGCCCGGCGTTGCGGAAATCGCTGCTCGACTCCCGCGTGTCCTTGATCTCCCCGTCGAAGGCGAAATTGCCGTTGGGATGGCGGCTCAGGATGTCGGGAAAGACCTTCGTTTCCATGAACTCCGCCGCGTCCAGCGGGGTCATTTTCGCCCCCTCGCGGATGTCGGCGTCGACGACGGTGGTCCGCTTGAACTCGCGCCTCGCGATCGAGGTGGGGGAGCGCACCTTCTCAACGCTCACGAGATCGCCGAGCGGAACCAGGTAGTTGCGCTGATTCTCAACAGGAATCGCGAGCACCTTCTCGATGTTGTTCTTCGCCCCGTCGGTGGTCGTCAGGCGGACGCGAATCTCTTCGTCTCCATTGGAGAACTGAAACAAGACCGTCCCCTCCAAGGCGGCGCGAAAGGTCTTGGCGACGTCGCCGGGAGCGATCGAGAGCCGCTTCACCTTCTCCCGATTGATGCGCACTCGGTATTCGTCGGTAAAGAATCCCTCCTCGATCTCGGGGTCGGCGATGTCCGGATGCGCGTGCAGCGCGTCGCGCAATTCGCGAGACATCTTCTGGCGGGCCGGGTCGTCATTGTTCTGGACTAAAATGGTCAGCGGGCTGCCGGATTCGGAACCCCAGCGGCTTTTGCTGAAGCGGAGCTTCGAAAAGCCCTTTAGCCGCGCGAGTTCCTTTTCGAACTCCTGAACCAGCGCGTCGGCCGACTTCTCCCGCTGATCCTTGGGAACGATCTCAATGCCCAGGCGGAAGTTGTTCTGCTGCGCCGCCCCGCCGCGCCGGCTGCGGCCGACGCTGGTGCGGGTGCCGACGACCTCCTTGCCGATGTAGGGGGTGAAGAGATCTTCGATTTCCTGAACCTTTCGTGCGGTGTCCAGCCGCGTCATCCCTTGCGCGGTAAAGCCCGTCAAGGTGATGTCGCGGGTCTCTTCGTTGGGAAACATCACGAATTTCATCTTGTTTTTCGCGCTCCAGCCGCAAAACGCGATCAGACCCAGAGAGAGGGCGAAGAAGGCCCAGCGCCAAGGAAGCACGCGTTCGAGGGCGCGGCCGTACCAGCGTTCGACCGCGTCGAACCAATGGGCGTGGGGCTCCAGCGCCCGCTTCGCCTTGGATCCCGGCAGGTCGAGCAGCATGTGCCCGGGCAGCAGGTAAAGCGATTCAAAGAGGCTCGCCGCGAGCACCAGGAAGATGATCGGGGGGATGAAGCTGACGAACTTGCCGAAATGTCCGGAGAAGAAGAAAAGCGGGATGAACGCGACGCAGGTGGTGGCGACCGAGGCGACGACGGGGAGGGTCACGTACGCGGTGGCCCGGACGACCGCGACGGAGCGCTCCACCCCCTTCTGCGCCTCGCGGGTGATGTTTTCCGCGACGACGATGGCGTCGTCGACGATGATGCCCATCACGATGATGACCGCCGCCAGCGTCGTTCCGTTGATGGTGTAGCCCAGCAAAGCCCCCCCGATCATCGCGAAACAGAGCGTGAAGGGGATTCCCATCGCCACCCAGATGCCTGAGCGCTTGTCTAGAAAAGTGAACAACGACAGCAGGATGAGGATGAAGCCGAGCGCGCCGTTTTGCGCGATCAGATTGATGCGGTTGCGCACGTCGAAGGATTCGTCGTCGAGAGCGACGGCGCGGATGGAGCTGCCTTTCAGCGTCGACTCTCGAAAACGCGCGAGGGCCTTGCGGACCGAGTCGATCGAGTCGAGAATTCCGGAGGAGGCGGTTTTCACGACCGAGAACATCACGGCCTCGTGGCCGTTTACCTTCAGGATGTGGTCCGGTTTCTCGAACCCGGCCTCGATTTCGGCGACCTCGCGAAGCCGGACGACCCGGCCTTCAAACCCGCCTTGGACCGCGAGTTCGCCCAGTTTCTGCGGCGTGTCGAGTTCCGAGAGCAGCGTAACCTTGGGTTCCCCTTCGGACTCGATGGTTCCGGCCGGCTGGCGGATGTGGTTGGCGCGGATTTGGGTTTGAATCGAATTAAATGGAATCTTGAACTTGACCAAATCCGGCGGCCGGACCCGGATCTGCACCTCTTCCTGGAGATAGCCCTGGCGGTCGATGCTGTTGACCTCTTTCAGCGGGAGTAGGCGGTTTTCCAGCGCGAGGGAGTAGCGCTGCAATTTTTGGCGGTCGTCGATCGAGAGCAGGTTCTTCCCTTCATGGTAAAGCGCGACGTCCATGATCGCCTTCTTGTCGGTCTTAAAGACGCGTACGACGGGATCATCAACGACCTCTTCAGGCAAACGCGTGTCGAGCACCGCGTTGCGCACCTCCGCGACGACCTCATCGACGTTGGAGAGTTCCGGCTCCAGTTCCACCCGGACGCTGCCTTGGCCGACGCTCGCGGTGCTGTCGAGCGAGTGGACGCCGTCGATGCCGCGGATCTTCTCTTCGAGCGGCTTGGTGATGTAGTACTCGACGTCTTCCGCCGGAGCGCCCGGATAACGCACGGAAATGCGGACGAAGTCGAAGGTGACCGAGGGCATCTCCTCCTTGCTCGTGGCGCGCCAGGCAAAAACGCCCCCGATCAGGACGCCCAAGAAAATCATGTTCGCCAGAAGGTGGCGCTTGACGAAGAAGCGGATGGAGTCGGTGATCATTCCCGGGTCTTCTTCCCGGAACGACTGCGCCACCGCTTTCGGCGGGACTCCCATTTCTCGATGAAAGCGTCAAAACGCGTCTTCTGCTCGTCGTTGAGCAGTTCGCGAATCTCGGCCCGAGCCTCCTTGTGGAGCTTCTCATGCACACCGCGGGCGTTTTCGAACGAACGGGTCATTTCCGCCTGAGTGCGGTTGATGATGGCGGCGACCTTTTCCGTTTGCCCGGAGTCCAACTCCAGTCCCTTTTGGAGCCGTTGGACCATGCGGGTTTTATGCGCCTGCGGGTCTTTAAAACGGCGAAAGGCGGATTTCGCGAACAACCCGATAAAAATCGCGCCGACCAAGACTCCCAGGGCGAATCCGGCGAAGAACTGCTTCTTGTCGATGCGGTTCATGGGGCGTCTTCCCAAATCGCCGCGAGCGGGGAGGCGTCGGCCACTAATTCAGCGTCGGAGGCCAGCGCGGACGAAATCATCGGAGTCCAGACGACGATCGTCAGGGCGAAGGCTGCGCAAAAGGCCGGAACCAGCCAGTGCAGGGGCAACGCCGGGGGTTCTTCCGGCGGGAGGCGATCGAGCACGCGCTGCACGAAATCCTCGGACCGTGCGGGCGGCCGCTGCGCCCGAAAAAGAGCTGCGGACGCCCGCACCGAGGCGGAAAACGCGGCACATTCCGGACAGGCCCGCAGATGCCCGGAGAGTGCGTCTTTCTCGGCGTCAGGAAGAAGGCCGTCCGCTTCCAGGGAAATCCGATCTCGAATCGCTTCGTGGTTCATCGCTGCCATTTAGACGCCCGGGGGGGCCTCAAAGTGTCGGATTTTCTCAGACAATTTCTCACGGGCTCTCCTTAGGCGCGCCTTGACGGAATCGAGGGTCCACCCCGTTGTCTCGCAGATTTCCTCATAGGAAAAACCTTGTAATTCCCTCAAAATTATCGCCGTGCGCTGGTCCTCGGGCAGGAGAGCAAGCAAGGCGGAGATCTCTTCCTTCGCGTCGGAGGCGCGCCTGCCGGCCTCATGATCCGAGAGTTCCACGCCTTCAAGGCTCCCCGCTTTTTCGCGCGCGCGGCGGCGAAGCAGATCCAGGCACAGATTCACAGAAATGCGATGAAGCCAGGTCGCCAGGCGGGAGCGTCCATCGAATTCTTCGAGTTTTTGGAACGTTTTGAGGAAGACTTCCTGCGCCGCGTCGTCCGCCTCGGCGTCGTTGCCCAACATCGAGCGGCATAAGAGGATGACCCTCGGGTGGTGTTCGCGAACCAGGTTCGCGAACGCGTTCCGGTCGCCCTCGCGGGCCTCCTTAACGAATTCCTCTTCCACCTCCGAATTCTAGCAGTTCGCCGGGACCGACACTTTCGCCGCGATTCTTGCGTCCAAGCAAGTAGACGGGTCGACACGGTCGCCCGAGGGAGGAAGAACGATGACGAAAAAAATGACGATGTTCGCGGTGATCGCGTTGTTGGCGGCGGCGGGGACGCTGCAGGCCAAAGGGATGGGGCGCCAGGGAGCGGGGCCCGGGGTCTCCGGAGCATGGCACGGGAAAGGCGGTTTCGGGCAAAAGTTCGGCAAGCGGATGGTGACGCATATGCGCGATCGTTTGTCGGAAAAACTCGACTTGAGCGCCGAACAGGAAAAGAAGGTCGAGGAGATCCTGACCGCCAAGGCCGAGAAGGCGAAGGCCCTTTTGGAAGAGGCCCGCAAAAAGGGAGACGCGCTGCGCCAAGAGGGCTCCGTTGAAATTCGTGCGATTCTCGACAAGGAACAGGCGAAGACCTTCGACAAGTTGAAGAGCCGCATGGAGCGGCGCCGAGACGAACGCCGCGCGCGTCGGCTCGGCGACGGCGGAAATGCCGAAGGGCGCGGCGAACAGGGCGGCGACTGAGCGGCGGACGCGGGCGCCGACCCCCGTTCGGCGCCCGTGTTCTCCATCCCTTGCGCGGGCGTTCGTTGCGGCCTACACTGAGGGCAATGGAATTTAAGAGACCGCTCGGATTGGTCCTGACGGGAGGGGGCGCGCTCGGCTCCTGGCAGGCGGGGTGTCTCCAGGGGCTGCTCGACGGCGGGCTCCGGCCCGACCGGGTTCTGGGCTACAGCTCAGGGGCGTTGGCCGGTGCCGGTGGGTTTCTCGGCGTGATGCCGGAACTGGTGCGGCGCTGGCGCCGGATCGATGAAGGACGGATCCTGCGTTTTTCCCCGAAGTTCTCCCCGTTCAGCCTGTTTTCAGGAGCCTCGCTGTTTGAATCCGCCAGCGCCGCGCGCGATGAGACCGCCGCCCGACGTTCGGCTTCGTTTGATTTTACGGTGGTGACCGTCGATCTTGGACGCGATGAGCCGGCGTATCATCGATTTTCGCCTTCGGGGGAATGGGACGGTCCTCTTGAACACCGCCTCGTGGCGAGCGCGTCGATTCCCGTCATCTTTCCACCGGTCGAAATCGGGGGATGCGTGTTTTCGGACGGAGGCATTCCTTGCGGGAAGCCGTTGAGCTACGCGTCGCTGGAGGGGTGCCGCGAAGTGATCGTGATCGAAATGGTGCGTCCCGAGGAGAGAGGGAGACGGTATTGGAACCCGCTGCGGCGCTATGAACAGCAGGGACGCGAAGCGGCGTTGGATCAGGCCGAACGCGGGATCGCGTCCTTGAGGGCGCTCCCCGATCCTCCGCGCGTGCATCGCCTCCGACCGTCCAGGATTCTTGAATTCTCGATGCTCGATTTCAAATCGGCCTACTGTTCTCCGGCTCTGGATGGGGGGATCGCGGACGCCCGCCGCTTTCTGGATTCACTCTAGAATTTGGCTAGAATGCGGTTATGCGCATCGAACTGAGCGAAGAGGACTACCGTTTTCTGGTCGATCTCGCGTATCTGGGCGAGTGGATGATCAACGCCTACCGGGATCCGATGCGGACGCTTCCCGAATACGAGGACGCGCTGCGCCAACTGCTCGTTTTCTGCGAGGAGGCGGGTTTCCCGGAACTCGCGGATGAGGAGACTCACGATCCCACGTCGGTGCTCGAAAACGACCGCGAGGTCCGCCGGTTCATCGAAGGCTACAACGACGAGAATTTCTGGCACGAACTGCTGGAGCGTCTGGCGTATCGCGATTTGGAAAAAAAGATGGGGTTTCGCACGGTGCGCGACCTGCCCCCGGAGGAGCGCGACCGCCTGCTTGAGGAAATCGAAGACAAATACCTCGAGGAATTGGAGAAGAACGGGATCGACAATCTGGAATTCAAGGGAACCCCATGATCAGGAAGAAGATCCTCCTCGCCGATGACGAAGACGATTTCCGCGAGTTGATGACCCTCTACCTCATGCGCGTGGACCGGTACGAACTCTTCGAGGCGCGGGACGGGGGGGAAGCGCTCGAAAAGGCGATTGCGGAGTCTCCGGATTTGATTTTGCTCGACTTGATGATGCCCGTGCTCGACGGGTTTCAAGTCGCGTCGGAGCTCACGGCGCGCCTGGGCGTCAGCGCTCCTAAGATTTTGATCGTCACGGGGCGCAATCTGGTCGAGGAGGACGCCGCGATCCTGCTCAGCGGCGCCATCGGCATTATGCGCAAGCCGGTCAAAATGGAACAGCTGTTGAAAAACGTCGAGCGGGCCCTGGCCGGAGACCCGCTCGATGCCGATTGGTCGGCGATTCAGTAAGCCCTTTCCCGGTGCTTATTCCTCGGCTTTGTAGACCTCGACTAATTTCCCCGCCACGAGGTCCATGTCCGCCCGGTCTCCCTTGAGGACGGCCGAGAGCTTCTCCAGTTCCATCGTCCGCGCGAAGTCCGGCGCGTCACCGTAGCCGCAGACGAGCTTGATTCCTTCACTCGCGATATGCGACGCGGCTTGCCGCGCGTAGATGCGGGCCATGGCGCGCCAGGTCTCGCGGTCGAACGCGACCCCTTCGGAATACTTATCCTTGGCGGCGGCGCGGGAGAACGCGAGGGCGACCTCTGCCCAGGCGAACAATTCGCCGAGCTTAAAGGTCACGGCCTGATTTTCAGTCGTGATCTTCTGATCGTAGCAGGACTTGAGCGTTTTCGAGAGCGCCCGGCAGGCGACCGCCGCCGCGTCGGCCCCGACCTGAGCGTCCTTGGCGTGAAGGGCGTCCATCTCCTCGGCGAGCTTGTCGTACACCGTGAGTTCGCCGTTGACGTTCTCCAGCCAGCGCTTGCCGTAGGTGGTCATCTGGAGGATTTCACTGGTTCCCTCGTAGATGCAGGTGATCTTGATGTCGCGCTTAAGCCGTTCGACCGGGAACTCCTTGCTGTAGCCGTTGCCGCCGAGGGACTGGATGGCCGCGTCGGCCGCGAGGTTCGCGGTTTCGGTCGTCAGGTACTTGGCGATCGCGCCCTCGACCTGCAGGCCGGCTTCGCCGCCGTCGAGCCGCGCGGCGCACTCCTCGATGAACGCTCGGCAGGCTTCCAGGCGCGCTGCGAACCCAACGATGAACTTGTGGTTGTAGCCCTGCATCTCCTTGAGCAGGCCGCCGCGGACCTTTCGCATTTGGCTGTAGCGAATCGCGTGCTTCACCGATTCCCAGCCGGTACCGAGCGCGAGCGAGGCGACCATCAGGCGCGTATAGCCGAACACGGCCTGCGCCTGACGCATGCCTTTTCCTTCCTCGCCGCCGACCAGGTTCTCGACCGGAACGAAGACTTCGTTGAGTGAGAGCGGGGTGGTGTTGCTGATGCGGATGCCGTGCTTGTCCTCGTGTTTATCGGCGACGAGACCCTCGGTCCCCTTCTCCACGATGAACCACGAGACGCCCTTCTTCGTCTTCGCGAGAATCGTGTAGAGACCCGCGACCCCGCCGTTGGTGATCCACATCTTGCTTCCGGTGATTTTGTAACCCTTAATCGTCTCCCCGTCCATCACGCGCTCCGCGCGGGTGGCAAGGTGGAGCAGGTCGCTGCCGGCGTCGGCTTCGGTGGCGCCGTAGGCGACAAGCAGCCCTTCCTTCGCCGCCTTGGTCAGCCACTTATCCTTCTGCTCCTGGGTGCCGCCGACCATGATCGGGTCCAAGCCCAGGAAGGTGGCGAACACCGAGGTGGCGACGCCGAGGTCGATGCCCGCGAGCACTTCGCAGGCCCGGGCGATGTCGTAGGTATTGCCGCCGAGTCCGCCGTACTGCTCGGGCAAAAGCATCAAGTGAATGCCGACCTTTTCCTCGTCGTAAAGATCCTTCATGATCTCTGCGGGGAATTCGTTCTTTTCGTCGAGTTCGGCGAGAACCTTCTGCGTGAGGTTGCGTCCCGCGTATTCCTTCAGCGTCTCGAAGACCATTTCGCGGGTCTCGGGGTCGAGTCCCTTGCCTTTCACAAGCTGTTCGATCACGGCCATGACCAGTACCTCTCTCAGAAGGGTTTTACTCCCCGAAAAGATACTAAAATGGGGGCTCTATGGACTATGCAACAAGGTATCCAGGATGTGCCTAAAATGGCCTGGCGTCCTCAGCGCTATTTGAATATTCTACCGGGGTGAGGCGTCGGCGCTACGCCCGCGGGCCAGAAGTCGAAGCAGTGGGGCGATCTCTGGATGGCCTGCTCGCATACCGACAGCAAGGGCTCGGTCTGGACCACTTACTGAGCGCCCCGACGGCCCCGCTCCCCTGAAAACACAAAGCCCCCGGTTTTCACCGAGGGCGCTGGCCAGATATTTCTAGTTACTGGTTCGAAAGCTGAACGTCTGCCTTAATTCTAGCAAGTCCCGGCTCCCGAGTCAATGATTATTTCGCGTCAATTCGATGAAGCCCCTATGGGTCTTTAGTCCTAGGGTGAGCGGCCCGGAACACCCATGCCGCGGCAACCACCCCGCCTCAGACTATGGGTTGAAGACCATGAAAATGAAGAAGACCCCCTTGGCGTTCAACGCGGCTTTGTCGCCGTTCGTGCGCTACTGCAACGTTAAAACGATCTCCATCAAGCACGGTGAAACCGTGCGCAATAAAACGCAGGCGGACCCTTGGCCGTCCATGGTCGTGTCTTTGGGCTCGCCCGTTCACCGGATTCGGGGCGGAAGAACCGGTCCGGCGCTCCCGAAGGTCGCGGTCTTCGGCGTCGCGGAGGGCCCCGACGAGATCGAAATGCGCCCCGGACACAGCCATCTGACGATTTCCTTTAATCCCGGCCGCGCTCATCCGTTTTTCGGAACGACGCTTAAGGAATTCTCCGACCGGGAGTTTTCACTCGGAGATGTTTGGGGAAGAGAGGGGCGCGAGATCGAAGAGCGGATCGCCCACACGGGCTCCTCCGCCGCGGTCAAGTCCATCCTTGAGTCCGCGCTATTAAAACGCCTCCCTCTGGAGTCCGGCTATCCCGCGGGGGTGCTCGAAGCGATGCGCGCGGCGCTTCGCCACGGGGGGAAGGTCTCGGTCAACGAGATGGCCCAAACGGCGGGGATGAGCGCGGTGCATTTGAAGCGCCTTTTCACGCAATGGGTGGGAATGGCCCCGAAAATCTTCTGCCGCATCATCCGGTTTCAGAGCTTATGCGCGAGTCTCTCCTCGCAGCGAAAACCCGAATGGGCCGGTCTCTCCTACGAGAGCGGATACGCGCACCAGTCCCACATGATTCGGGACTTCCTCGCGTTTTCCGGAGAGACGCCGTCGAGTTTTTACGACAGCGTCGTCGTCCCCTCCGCCGGGCCCGGCTCACCGCTCAAGGCCTTCCAGCCGGACCCGACCTTCCACGCATAATTACGTTAGGTCTAATTGCCCGTCCCGACCCGGGCCGGGCCGCCTAGGGTATGTTCGTTTCGTGCAATACAAAAAGCGGCCTATCTCCCATACTATCGAGACGCAGCGGAGGGACTATGAGAAACGGACAAAACGACGACGGAAACGCAATCGTGAAGATCGACGAAGTCTCGGATCGGATGCGCAGGCGCTGGGCGAAGAGCATCTCCGATGGGGTTACGAAACCGGTGCTCCTCTATGTGGGGGGACAATGGTCGTTGAACGTCACGCGCGGCGGAAAGCGCTCCATGCGCATCAGCGTCGCGTAGCGCGGGGAGGGGGCGCAAGGGCGCTGCCCTTACTACCGGCACGGGCGCATCTAGGATTGTACGCTCGAGTTTACCTGCCGAACAATCTCGCGAAACGCCCCGCCATAACATCCTCGAATTTCGCCCGCATCGAGGGATTGAGTTCGGAATTAACGCAAAGTTCGCGCAGCCGCTCTTGGGCATCCTTAAACTTGTTGAAGACATTCGCAGCGGCTTTAGGGTCGATCTTGAGATAGTCAGCAAGAGCCTCGAAGTCCCGCCGCTTGAGCTTGTTTTTCTTCGCGTTGAGCATCAGCGCGGAGTCTTCCTCCTTCGCCAAGTAGACCTTCGAGGAGACGAGGTCATAGCAGGGGGCTAGAGAGGGCTTCTTGTCTCGGATGAGAAGCGCCCAGTTTTTCATGTGCATGTCGCCGTTTCCGATGATAAAACAGAAGAGGACCCGCTCGAAGAAGTCGATCGTATCGAGACCGACATTTTCTGCGTGAGAGCGGACGGCCTTGCCGACGGATTCGAGCGAGCCCGAATACTTGTCGGTGGAGCCCAGCAACTGAAACATCGTTTCCGTCTGAATTTTACCGCCGCCCACAGTCCGATCGAAGCGCTTGACGATGTAGCAAAGTCTCCCGTCCGACATAGGGAACAGGCCGTGAGGGGGGACGGGGAACTCGAGCGCCGCGGCCATGCTCATGCACGTGTTCTCCATTGCGGGCAGCCCGGGATATTCGCCGGGCTCGGGTTTGAGGATGTGGGTGCTGCCGCTCGGCGCGAACTCGATCTCGGAGGAATCGTCGTTCAGCCGGACCAGCGCCTTTGCCTGGACTCCCGAGATGGACATGTGATCCTTCGATGACGTGACCTTCTCCGGCAGGTCCTTGGCGGCGAACGGTATCTTGGGGGCGATTGCCTTGTTCCAAAGCCTCCGCAAGCACTTCGAATGGTAGCGGCCGTCCTCTTCGCACGTCTGGCCGCAGCAGAGGCATCTATTTGCCATGGGTCTTCTCATCGACGTGACGTACGCTGATCGCGCCGATCGGGTCCTTGCCCGTGTACATCAGCAAACGGAACTTGTCGGTCTTGTCGATCTTCGCGGAGGCGGATGTCAGTTCGAGCAACCAGCCCTCGGGCAGCAGTCCGTCAAAGAAAGGAAAGAGCTTGGAGGATTCATACGGTGTCTCCGTCAGAGGCATCGCAAGGCTGATCGGCATCGCGTCGGGATCGCGCAGGTACTCGGGTTTGTAGGTAAATTCGTATCCGGCCGGCTTTTTAATGAGATCGCCGGCCGCTTTGTCTCCATAGAAAACGAAGGCGTGTTCCTCTCGGTTTTCCATCACTCCTCATCGCGCGGCAGGTCGATGGGTCCGAGGCATTTTCCAAAGAGGACGAGGACCTTGTTGATTGTGTCGGTCCGCAACGACGCCTTTCCTTGCTCCAGATCGCGGATGAAGCGCAAGCCAACGCCGGCTTTTGCCGCGAGCTGAGGTTGAGTGAGTTTAGCGCTGCGTCGTCTCTCTTTAACGAGGGAAGCTGTCGAGTTTAATTTCATTTGCCTATATTATACCCGATCGGATGCATTCACGAAATTTGCGATAGAAAACAGGCTTGATCGGGTATATATATTAATAAAATATACCCGATAGAGCCTCTTTGTCAAGTGCTTGGTGACGTTTTGTGACGCTTCTCCCTTACGGTTGAGGCATGGCTGTCGCGATGGTCTCACTGGCGTTGCGTTGGTATAATCAACCATGGCGCCTTGGGAATCCAGACTCAGGCCGGCTCTTTTCTCTCTCGTGCTCGGGGCGGCCGCCTGCTCCACTGCGCCCAAATCGGGACTCGGCGCGGGGATCGCGCCTCTGAACGCTGGGACCGATACACTCGAGTCCTTTAAGCTGAATGCCATCAAGCCGATTCCGTACATCCCGACGTTGAGGTTCGTTTCCGAGTACAGCCGCTTTGACACTCCGCGTCCGGATGCTTGGGGGGCGGGAAAAGCCTTGGGGGCGCTCTGGCGTTACGATCTCCCTTATGAGAGCGAGGTCCGGGGCCTCGCCGTCGACTCGCAGGGGCGGACGCTTTGTCTAGGACGTCCGAAGAGGGGGCCGGATTCGGTACTCCATGTGCTCGATGGGAGCGGGCGCTCCAGCGATCGGATATCCTTGCCCGGGGACACGCGCGAGATCCGGAGCGGCGTCCTCGCTGGAACGGAGGTTTTGATCTCCATGAACTCAGGGGCCCTCGAGATTCGGGATCTCGCCGCCGAGACCGGCTATCGGGTCCCGGTAGACGTGGCGGATTACGCTCTTGCGGACCTCGACGGGAATGGGAACACGGGATTGGCCGTCATCGGGGGATTCGAGGAAAAGTCGGTTCGGGTCTACGATAGCGATGGGAGTGAGATCTGGGCCGGGAGCCCCATAAAGTCGCCTGCGGGACTCGCCGCGGGACGCTTGTTCGGCATGGATTCCGAGTCACTCGTGGCCTTCGGCGGGGGGTATCGGGGAACCGAGGCGAAGATCCTAAGCCGGACGGGCGCGGCGCTCGGGTCCATCGAACTTCCCAGTTGGCCGCGGGTCAAGGCCATCGCCGATCTAGGCGGCGGGGTTGCGAAGTTCGTGATGGTGCGCGGCGGGAGCGGGGGAAAGCACGACACCTTGGATGTCTGGAACATCGGCCGAGACACGATGACCCTCGAGGCACGGGGGGACCTCGGATGGGCTGAGGCCGAGCTGATGACTTTCGCCGATCTCGACGGCGACGGCAGAAAGGAGATTCTTCTTGGGACCAAGACCGGTTGGTTGCTGGTGTTCTCCTCCCGAGCCGAACTGATAGCCCAGTACAAGTTCGTCCAAGAGGTCACGCATTTGGCGGCAGGCGACTTCACCAGTGACGGAATCGACGACGCGGTCGTGGCGATCGCAGGGATCCCGCCGCAAGTTTTCGGTCTCAGTGTCGGCCTTATCCCGGAGAACGAGACTCCGGAAGGCGCGGCCTCGGAACCGCTCGTCGCGCGCTTGACCTCGGGGCACTACGCCGTCAGCAAGGCGGCAGGAGAAGAGGCGCTTGCCATGGACGAGACCGCGCGGCGCGAGATCGCGGCGGAACTCTCCGCCGTGATCGCGGGCGGGAAGGGGGAGACCCGCTGGTTGGCCGCCTTCGCCCTGCAGAAGCTGGGGCCCTCGGCCTCCGCCGCGGCGGACATCCTGATCGCGGCGTCCCGCGAGGGCGACCACTCTTTATGCACGGCCTCGCTGCGCGCGCTCACCGCTGCCGCTCCCGACCACAAAGGGACGATCCCTGCCTTGTCGGAAGCCTTGGCCGATCCGCAGTGCCGCTACACCGCGGTCACCGAACTCCGGAACCTGGGCCCGAAAGCGAAAGGGGCCGTGCCCGCGCTCATCGAGCGGATCAGGGAGAACGACATCTCCTGCCTGTGCGCTGGGGTGCTCAAGGTCGTGGGGAAGGCCGCCAAACCCGCGATCGCGGAACTGGTCGGGATCGTGGAACGCGTTCCAAGCTGCCGCGACGCCGGTGCCGCGCTGCGGCGCATCGGACCCGACGCCTTGGACGCCCTTCTGCCCCTGCTCGCCCATCGCCGGACGGAGGTCCGCGTCGAAGCTGTCCGGATCCTGGATTCCTACGGCCCCGAAGCCGAGGCAGCGCTCCCTGCCTTCGAATCCCTCCTGAGGGAGCAGGGACAAGATTCCTTCGAAATCTACATCGAAGTCGCTGCGGCGCTGGGCTCAATCGGGGAGAAGGCCGTTCCGATCCTGGTGCGGGCCCTCGATACTAAAGACGCGGACCGCCGATCCCGCGCGGCCTACGCCGTGTCCCGTATCGGACGGCCTGCTGTTTCCAAGTTGATCGAGACCCTCGAGAGCGGAACCCCCGATGCCCGTGAGGGCGCGGCCCAAGCCTGTATCAACCTTGGACCGGACGCCGTCGGAGCGGTCCCCGCTCTCATCGCAGCGTTGTCCCACGAGGACCCGGAACTCCGGACCCGAGCGGCCGACGCATTGAGCGTTGTTGGCCCGGCGGGAAAGAAGGCCGTCGCGGCCTTGGAGCGGGCCGCGGAGGACAATATTCCGGAGGTCCGGGAGGCTGCTAAGCGGGCGCTGCTCGCAACTCGGCGGGTGCATCCGGATCCTGCAGCCGCGAGGAAGAACGCCGCAAAAGCCCTCGCCGATGATTCCTCGCAAAGAGATGCCTCCCGGGCTTTCAAGGACGAGAATTGGTATGCCCGACAGACGGCCGCTGCGGGCCTCACCGGCGCCGGGCCGGGCGGGGTCAAAGCCCTGACTTATCTACTCGAAGACGGCAACTGGCAGGTCCGCCACGAAGCGGCCAGGCGGCTCGCGTGGTCCGAGGCCCCGGCCGTCGCGGCGATCCCCAAGCTGATCCGGCTCCTTGATGACCCCAGCCTCGACGTGCGCGCACGAGCGGCGCTGACGCTGGGGAAGCTCGGGCGCGACGCGATGAAAGGGGAAGGCCGTGAGGGAGCCGGGATCCAGGCGACACTCAAAGCCTTGGGTCAAGCGGCCAAGGATGCGGACCCCGATGTATCCTCTGCGGCGCTCAGGGCCCTGGCGTCGATCCAGCGAAAACCCTAGAAACACAACGCCCCCGGCTTCTCGAGCAAGGACGTCGCCTGCTCGCGACTGATCCTTGCTCGGCTTGTTCCCGTCGGAAACGAGCTCGAAGCATCCCTGGATAAAAAAAAACTTACCTCGCCGCGATGGTCGGCGCGCGGCTCCATTTATAAATCTCTTCATTGAGGCCCTGTTGTCTTTCGCAAGGGCCGCCGCATTTTAGGGCAGCAAATTACTCGAAGGAGGCGAAGTCATGAACAGGGATCAACTCAAAGGAAGATGGACGCAGTTCAAAGGCGAGCTAAAGAAGAAGTGGGGAAAGTTCACCGATGACGACTTACAGCAGATTGAAGGCGACTACGACAAGTTCGCCGGCAAAACTCAAGAACGCTACGGCGACAAAAAGGAAGAAGTCCTGAAATGGGCCGATCAATGGAAAGAGCAGCCCCAACAGACGAAAGAGGAACCCGTAGCCCGGCGGACTCGGTGAAGTCATAGGTAAAGGAGAAAAACATGAAGAAAGGAACAAGCGTAGTGTCGTTAGGGGCGGCAATGCTGATCGGAGCGGCGTTGGCCCCTTGGGCGATGGCGGCGTCGGTAGGATCCACGGTGTCCGATTCTTGGATCACCGCCAAAACCAAATTGTCCTTGGCGGCAGATGGCCGCGTCAAGGGACGGCAGGTCGAGGTCGATCCCAAGAACGGCCGAGTGATCCTGAGCGGAAAAGTGGATACAGCGGAGAGCAAAGCCGCGGCGGAAGAAATCGCCGAGGGGATCAACGACGTCAAAGGCGTCAAAAACGATCTGCAGGTAGTGGATCCTTCCCGCCGCGAGGCTGTGGACGACAAAGACGAGGTCATCACCGAGCGGGTGCAGAAGCGCTTCTCCAAGGATAGCGCCTTGCGCGAAGCCGACATCGACGTGACGACGAATGCCGGCGTGGTTTCATCGACGGGCGAAGTCCCCAGCTTGATCACGAGCTCAAAAGCGTCGTGGGAAGCTTGGAAGACATCCGGGGTCAAGTCCGTCAAAAATCGACTGGCGATCGAGGACGAAACCGAAGGGTATTGAGACGTCGTCTGCATCCCTCGCGGGCTTAGTTCAAAAGCCCGCGGGGATTGCAGATGGCGGCCTCTGATCGCAGGCTGCTAGGAGAGTGATCCAACCTTGGGGAGGTCGTCTTTGAATGCGGCCCCGTAGATGTCCCAGACGCTGAGAAACAGCGCCGCGAGCAGCGGTCCAAAGAGGAGTCCCGCGAAGCCGAAGAACGTGAGACCGCCGAGCGTTGAGAGCAGGATCATGAGCTCGTGCATCTTCGTGTCCTTGCCGACGAGGATGGGGCGCAGGAGATTGTCGGAGCCGCCGACGACGACCGCGCACCACAGGAAAACGAGCGCTGCCGCGAGCAGCCGTCCCGAGAACGCGAGCCATGCGACCGCGGGCGCCCAGATGAGGGCCGAGCCGATGTTCGGGATCACCGAGCAAATCGCCATGAGCGTCGCCCAAAACAGCGAACTCGGAACGCCCGCGGCTGCCAGCGCGAGCCCGCCGAGCCCGCCCTGGATGACGCCGATGACGAAGGTTCCCTTGACCGTCGCGCGGGCCATCGACCGAAAGCCGTCGAGGAGGCGCCTCTCCTCGTGATGGCGCAGCGGCATGTAGTAGAGAAGCCGCTTGAGCATCGCCGGGCCGTCCATGAGGAAGAAGAACATCGCGTAGAGCATGATCGCGAATTCGAAGAAGAACGAGACCGTGCCCGCGGTGATCGACTTGATGTTGGCGAGGAAGAAGTTGCCGACGCCGCTTACGGCCGAGCCGAGCTTTGAGACGATCTGCTCCTGATGCGCGACGAGGTGCGGCTCTAGGCGCGAGACGACCGGGTAGCCGCGCACCATCGCGGCGAGATCGCCCTTCTTTGCGAGCTTCTCCTGAACCCACGGCGTGACCGCCTGCGTGACCTTCACCGCCTGATTCGCGACGATGCCGAAGAAGGACGCGACCGGGCCGAGCACGAGGACGAATACGATCGCGATCGTCGCGAGCGACGCCGCCGCTGGGCGGCCTTCGAACCAGCGATCGAAGCGTGCGTACATCGGGTAGGCGAGGGTCGCGAAGACGGCCGCAAGCGCGACCGGGACGAAAAATCCCCGCACCATCCACAGGAAGACGCCCGAGACCGCAAGCGTGAAGGCGATGAGAAACACCCGCCGAAGGTCGAATTCCTTCATGAGCGCATTCTACCAACTTTGCTGGGACGCACGGGACCTACCGGTAAGGTCCTGAATCCTTTAAGTTCAGCGCAAGCCCTTAGTAAGGGTTTAGGCCGACGAGGTTCAGGGCGCGGAGCGGTTCGGGGTTGGCCATGAACCAATGCCAGACGGAGCCGTTGCGAAGGTTCTCCGCGCTCAGCAAAGTGATGCCGGCATCGATGCCCAGAACGTCCGGGCCGGTCCATCCTGTCCGGGGATTGAAAGCGTCCGCGAAGCCGTAGCGGCCGTAGATCCTGCCGCCAAAGCGGTCCTTCATGGCCCGCAGAGCCCGCACGGAGAGCTCCGGCGTGAACATGAGCGACCCCGCGGCGGCGCAGGGAACGACGGTGCCGTCGATTGCGGGATGCCGGGGCGGGCCTCCCCAGGCGACGTAGCCCTTGGCGCTGTCCGAGGCTGTGACGCCCCAGAGCTCCGCGTACCAGGGGAACTCCGTCGCCATGCTCGCGCAGAAGGCGCGATGGGCGCGGGTGGCGAGGACCGAGTTCAGAAAGTAATCTGTGTTCGGCGGTGCGGCCTCCCGGCGCCGGCGAAAATCCACCCAGGCGTGGGAGTATTGGTGCGTAAAAAGGGGGGTGCCGGCGCTCAGGTAGCGCTCCTCTTCAAACTCGGCCCAGCTTCGCCGCCAGGCGCGCCAGGCCGCCGGAGGCACCGGATGGGTGCGTGAGCCGATGGCGAGCAGGTCCAACAGCAGATGCTCGCTGTAGGTGTCCCAGCGGGTGGGGATGAACCCCGACTCGGGCCGCCAGCCGTGCGAAAACATGGCGGGATGGCCGGCGAGCATCCACGGGAAGTCCACCCGGTCGTAGATCCCGTCCGCTAGCCGAACGATCTCCGGGTCGTCGCCGAAGCAACTTCGCACGGTGAGCACGCCGCCAAAAAGGAATGCGGTGTCGATGGAGGAAACCTCGCTCTTCCAGCGCCGGGCCCCGGTGGCCGGGTCCATGAAATGATAGAACCAGCCGTGCTCCTGCGGGCATTCCTCGGTCAAGAACCGCAGGGCCGCGCGCGCCCGTGCAACCGCCTCCTCGCGGGGCGCCCAGCCCCGGGCCGCGCCGACGCAGAGCGCGCTTAGGCCGAAGCCTGTGGCCGCGCTGCTGGCCACCGAACCCGCATCGTCGGGATGCGGGGATCCGTCGGCCCGGGCTCGGTCTCGCACGAGTCCCGTGCGTCCGTCAGTCTGCTCCCAAAAGTAAGAGAAGGAGCGCCGGGAAAGGTCCTCCAGAAACGCCCGGTCGGAGGGAACAAGACCGCTGCCGCGGACGCGCGCCGCGCCCGGCTGCGCGCAGCCTGCCGCGGACAGCGCGCAGGCCAGGAGCAAGGAGATAGCACCGGACGCTGCCTGAGCGTCCGGCACAGCGGCCCTGCCGGGACCGCTAGCACCGGACGCTGCCTGAGCGTCCGGCACAGCGGCCCTGCCGGGACCGCTAGCACCGGACGCTGCCTGAGCGTCCGGCACAGCGGCCCTGCCGGGACCGCTAGCACCGGACGCTGCCTGAGCGTCCGGCACAGCGGCCCTGCCGGGACCGCTAGTAGGCGACGACCTCAAAGGAACTCTCGAGTCCGCCCACCGAACTGCTCCCCACGAACACCTGGAACTCCCCCGGCTCAACCCCGAAGCGGAGCGCGCCGTCCAAAGCACCCAGGTGTTCGGGCGTGAGCTCGAATTCTACGCGCCGCCGTTCGCCCGGCGCCAGGCTCAGACGCTCCCACCCGCGCAGCTCGCGGACCGGGCGCACGGCGCTGGCCGTCGCGTCGCGGATATAGAGCTGGACCACCTCGTCGCCCGGGCGAGGGCCTGTATTCTCGACATCCACCGATACCCGCAGGCGGCCGTCGGGACGGATGCTCCGGGCGCTCAGCCTCAGCTCCGCAAGGCGGAACCGGGTGTAGCTGAGGCCGTAACCGAAGGGATAGAGCGGGGTCACCGGGACGTCGAGATATTTGGAGCTGTACTTGTTCTCGGAAGGCGGCCGTCCCGTGTTCTTGTGCGCGTAGTAGATCGGCACCTGGCCCAGCGCGCGCGGGAATGTCACCGGGAGCCTGCCCCCCGGGTTGGCATCGCCGAAGAGGACGTCCGCGACGGCGGTGCCCGCCTGTCCCCCTGGGAACCAGGCTTCCAAGAGGGCCGGGACGTTCTCGTCGAGCCAGTTGAGGATCAGGGGGCGCCCGTTGAGCAGGACCACCGCCAGAGGCTTGCCGGTCGCGTGAAGCGCCTTGAGCATGTCGAGTTGCCGCCCCGGCAGGTCCAGCGTCGAGCGGGACGCGGCCTCGCCGCTCATCGCCGCGTCCTCGCCCACGACGGCGATCACGACGTCGGCTTGCCGCGCGGCCGCGACCGCCTCGTCGATCCCGCCGGCGGCCGGATCGCTCACGCCGCAGCCCTGGGCGTGCAGGACCCGGCGCGCGCCGGCGCGTGCCCGGATTCCTTCAAGTATCGTCACCACGTCCTCGACGCGCCCGTCGCCCGTCCACGAACCCATGGGGGCCGCGCGGTCATCCGCGAGAGGGCCGACAACCGCGATCGTGCGACGGTCGTCGCCCAGGGGCAGAAGCGAGCCGTCGTTTTTCAGAAGCACCATGGAGCGGACCGCCATGTCCCGGGCCGCCGCGGCGTGCTCCGTGCTCAGCAGTACGCCGGCCTCGGCTTGCTCATCGGCGTAGGGCCGCTCGAAGAGTCCGAGGCGAAACTTGAGCCGGAGGACCCGGCGCACGGCCTCGTCGAGGGCCTGCTGGGAGAGACCGCCGCTTTCCATGAGTCCGGGACCGTGTTCGTTGTAGAGTCGGCTGACCATCTCCATATCCACGCCGGCCGAAAGCGCCAGGCGCGCGGCCTCGGCCCCATCCCGGGCGAAGCCGTGGGCTATCAACTCCTGGACCGAGGTGTAATCGCTGACCACCAGGCCGTCGAAGCCCCACTCACCGCGGAGCACGTCGGTCAGAATCCAGCGGTCGGCCGACGCCGGGATTCCGTTTAGCGCGTTGAACGCGCTCATGAAGGAGGCGACGCCTTCCTCCGCGGACGCCCGGAACGGCGGGAAGTAGACCTCGCGCAAAGTCCGTTCGGAGACATCCACCGTGTTGTAGTCGCGGCCGGCCACGGCCGCGCCGTAGGCCGCCCAGTGTTTGGCGCAGGCAGCCACCCTTCCCGGATCGCCGAGGCGGGGGCCTTGGAAGCCGCGGACCCGGGCGCGGGCCATCACCGCGCCCAGGAAAGGGTCCTCGCCCGAGCCCTCCACGATGCGGCCCCAGCGCGGATCGCGCGCGACGTCCACCATGGGGGCGAAGGTCCAGCGAACGCCGGCCGCGTAGGCCTCTGCCGCGGCAACCGCGGCGGCGCGTTCCACCGCCGACGCGTCCCAGGAGGCGGCCTCGGCCAGCGGGACCGGGAACACCGTGCGGTAGCCGTGGATCACGTCGAAGGCGAAGAGGATGGGGATGCCGAGGCGAGAATGCTCCACCGCGGCGCGTTGGAGCTCGTTGACGCGCTTGGCTCCGCGGACATTGAGGGTCGAGCCCAGCAGCCCCTTCTTGGCAAGCTCGAAATGCTCGGGCCGGGCGTCGCCGCCGGCGTCGCCGTCGAGTTGCTGTAGCTGGCCGAACTTCTCTTCGAGGGTCATCTTTCCTAGGAGACTCTCGACCCGGGACGAGACGTCGACGGCGGGAGCCCCCAGCGCCGGCCGGAGGGGCGCGGCGCAAAGCAGGACGGAGAAGAGAAGCGTGATGCTCATATCCTAGCCCAATACGAGCGGGCTGAAAACGATCCAGATGGCAATCACCGCGCTCGCCAGCGCCAGGCTGAGCCGGATGTCGGTGCGCCGCGGGCCCTCAGCTTCCTCGAGCGGTGCGCCGCCGTCCTTTGCGCTCAGCCGGAGGTAGCCCGACGAGGACTCGTCGCCGCCGATGCTCAGGGCGAGGCAGAGCAGGACGCTGACCCCGAAGAGGCCGGCGGCGAAGTGGAGGAAATTCACTCCGGCGAACCAACGTAGGGCCGGGGCCTGCGCCCAATCGCTTTTGACGAGCAGCTCAATCACGAACCGGGACGCGCCCGCCCCGAAGCCGAAGAGGAGCGTGGAAAGCGCGGCCTTCCCGGTCACGCCGCGGTGCAGAATCCCCAACAGGAACACGGCGGCGATGGGGGGAGCGATGTAGGCCTGCACGGACTGGAGGTAGACGAAGATCTGTCCGCTCATGATGCCGATGAACGGGAGCCACAGAAGCCCGATGAGCACAAGGACCCCTGTGGCGCAGCGGCCGGCCCGGACCAACTCCCCGTCGTCGGCCTGCGGCCGCCAGCGCCTATAGAAGTCCATGACGAAGAGCGTGCTGCTGCTGTTGAACACGCTTGAGAGCGAACTCATCAGGGCGGCCAGCAGGGCCGCGACGACCAGGCCCTTCACCCCAGGGGGGAGCAGGTCGTTGACCATGGCCGCATAGATCTCGTTGGGCGCGAGCTTGGGGAAGAGGATGCGTCCGGCGAGGCCGGGCAGGACCAGGATGAAGAGGGGCAGTATTTTGAGAAAGCCGGCCAGCATCGTCGCCCGCCGGGCCTCGGAGATCGACGGCGCCGCCAGCGTGCGCTGGACGATCATTTGGTCGGTGCACCAGTACCAGACCCCGAGGATCGGGGCTCCCAGCAGGATCCCGGTCCACGGGAAATCGGGATGACTCGCGGGCAGCCAGAGGTTGAAGAATCCGGGAGGGAGCTGGCGGTAAAGCCCGGAGAAGCCCCCGACCGCGGGCTGGAGCAGCGCGATCGTCGTCAGGATCACCGCTCCGCCGATGAGGATGAAGGCTTGCAGGAAATCGGTGTAGATGACCGCGCGCAGCCCTCCGGTGACGGTGTAGAGCCCGGTGGCGACGATGAGGAGGATGGAGCCCGCCCAGATGTTCCAGCCGAGGACCACGTTGAGGACGAGGGCGCCGGCGTAAACGGCCACGGAGACCTTGGTGAAGATGTAGGCGATCAGGGAGACCGCCGAGAGATAGGTGCGGCAGTGGCGGTTGAATCGCAGCTCGAGGAACTCGGGCATGGTGAAGACGCCGGTCCTCAGATAGTAGGGGACGAAAAGCCAGCCAAGGAGCAGCAGGATGAAGCAGGCGAGGATCTCGAACTGACCCACCGCGAGTCCGCTCGCGGCGCCCGACCCGGAGAGGCCGATAAAGTGCTCGGCGGAGATGTTGGAGGCGAAGAGACTGGCTCCGATGGCGGGCCAGCCTGCTCCGCGTCCGGCCAGGAAGTAGTCGTCGGCGCCGCCGCCGCCGCGTTCGCTCGCCCACCAAGCGATCCATGCGACCGCCGCGAAGTAGAGCGCTACGCAAACAAGATCGATCGGGGCCATGGCGGAGCCATGATTCTAGCATAGCTCCCCACCTTCGCCGCCCTAAGCCGGATACCTCAAACGGTGAAGCTGTCGGAAAACCCTTCTCCGCGTATCATCAGGAGCGGCCGGCGGCAAGGAGCGCGTCGCGGCACATGACGGCGGCGAGCACTTCCTCACCTAAGTAGACCTGGTCGGCGCCCGCCTCGCTCAGCAGCGCTCCCTGGGCGTCGCTGTGGGAGCGCGCGAGGATGCGCACGCGCGGATTGAGTTTGCGCGCGGTGTCAATCATCGCCAGCGCTTGAGCGGCGTCCGGGACTGCCAGAATGAGGAGGCTCGCACGCGCGATATGGGCCTGGATCAGCACCTCGGGGCGGGAGGCGTCTCCCGCGACGGCGTGTCCGCCGGCGTCACGGAGGGAAGCGACGGTTTCGCGGTTCTCCTCGGCCACGACGACGCGAACCCCGGCCTCGGCGAGGGCGTCTCCGATGCGCCGGCCGACGCGTCCGTAGCCGACGAGCACGGCGTGGCTGGTGACGAGGGCTGACTTCACGCTAGAGGGGAGCCCGGCCAAGGGGTCGGTGGAACGGTCGAGGGCAGCCGCAAGACGCGAACGGGAACGGATCCAGGCCGCCGCGGGCTCCACGGCGCGAAAGACGAGGTCGTTGGCGGAGATCGAAATGAGGGCCCCAGCGAGAATGAGGCTGATCCCCTCGGGCGGGAGCAGTCCCAGGGAGCCCCCGAGTCCCACCAGGATAAATGAGAACTCGCCGATCTGGGACAGGGCGGCCGAGACGGTCAGCGCGGTATTGAGCGGGTAGCGGAAGGCCAGGACGAGAACGAAGGCGGCCAGGGATTTCCCGACTATGATGATGGCGACGACGACCAGCACCTTGAGCGGGGCCGTCACAAGGATAGCGGGATCAAACAGCATTCCGACCGAAACGAAGAAAAGCACCGAGAACGCGTCCCGCAGCGGGAGGGATTCCTCGGCGGCCCGGTGGCTGAGTTCGGATTCGCGCATGACCATGCCGGCAAAGAATGCTCCCAGCGCGAAGGAGACATCGAAGAGCTTCGCGGAGGTGTACGCCACGCCGAGGGCCACCGAGATGACGGCCAGCGTGAAGAGCTCGCGCGAGCCGGTGTTTGCCACCCCCATCAACAGGCGCGGGAAGGCGCGTTTGCCGACAAGCAGCATGAGCGCAATGAAGAGGGCGACCTTCCCGAGCGTCCAGGCGAGCCCGCGCAGAAGGGGCGCCCCCCAGGCTCCGTCCGCGAGCGCGGGCAGCGAGACGAGCACGAGGACCATGACGATATCCTCGACGATGAGCCAGCCTACAGCGATCCGGCCGTTTACGGTGGCGAGAAACTTGCGCCGCTCGAGGGCGCGCAGGAGGACGACCGTGCTTGCGACCGACAAGGCGAGGCCGAACACGATGCCCGCGCGCAGGTCCCACCCCCACGCCCAGGCGGTAGTCGCGCCGAGGGCCGTCGCAACCGCGATCTGCCCGACGGCTCCGGGCAGGGCGATGCGGCGGACTTTCTTCAAGTCGTCGATGGAAAAGTGCAGTCCGACGCCGAACATCAGCAGGATGACGCCGATTTCAGCGAGTTGCGCCGTGAGTTCCGGATCGGCGATCAACCCGGGGGTGGAAGGTCCGATGAGGATACCGGCAAAGAGGTAGCCGACCAGGAGCGGCAGGCGGAGGCGGTGCGCCAGAAACCCCAAGACCAGCGACAGACTGAGGCTGGCGGCGATCGTCGAGATCAGTGCGGTGCTATGCGTCATCGCCGTTCTGGTCGACGGCGTCGGGCACGATGGCGAGGGCGATGTCGGTTAAACGCGTGTGAACGGCGTGCATGGTGGCCCCATTATAGTGAATTTGCCGAGTCGGGGTAGTCCCCAATATTTCCCTCCAATTTCGTCTCCAGACCTACATTTCGCTGGAGGAGAATCGGGGGGAAGGTCAAATTTCTGAAACGCAAGATCAGGTCCGGAGCCCTCGCGCTCCGAACCCGATTTTTTGCCCACCGTCATTCACTCGTGAGGACTTAGCGTCCCGAGAAGAGACGCCGGGCTTCCTCGCCCGCACGGCCGACCAACGGCTGCAGCCGTTCTTTGAGTTTGCCGATGTTTCTGACCGCGTCCTCGGTCGCGTCGAGGTTTTTTGGCCGGTTTACGATTTGCAGCGAACCGTCGCCCTTTAGGATATAGGTTCCCGAGGTTTGGTAGTCCACGGCGGGGCTGCGAACGCGTCCCTGGACCGTAACCACCATCCCCGCGAGCGGGTTCTCCTTCGTGCCCAGGTTGGAAACCGCGTCGACGCGCGCCGTAAGATCAAGGTCCCAGCCCCAGAGCATACGGACCTCGGAAGGGACGAACATCACTTTTAAGTACTTCCCTTTCCCATCGACGCCCGCCCCGTATTGGTGGATGATCTTGTAGCCGACATCGGCGACCCATATCCCGTACGCGTTCTTAACATGAAAGCGCTGTTCGGTGATTTTCGGGTCCTTCCAACCGGACAACTGCGACCAATTCGTAATCCCTTGATGATCGAAACACGCCTATTACCGGTTCCGGATGCACTCAGCGGCTCGCTGGACTATGTCCGTTTCGCCCGGGTCCCGGAATCCGCCGGGGGGACGCCCGGTTCGCCTACTTTGCCGAGCCTTCGGGCCTCGGTGGTCCTAGCACTCGGAGAGGCACCGGGCTATGTGCGTCCCGACGGATCCCGCTATGTCGCGCCGCGCGCGGCGGTTTCCTTCGGTTGGGATCGAGCCGCGTCGTTTTTTCCGGCAGCGGGGGGCGATTTCGTCGTCTTGCGCTTAAGTCCCGCGGGCCTCCCGGGAGGACTCGGCATTCGCGGCGCGGACATCGGTGAGGCGCCCGCCGCGTTGGAGGATTTGACGAGGGGATTATCCTCGCAGCTGCTGAAGGCCCCTGTCTTCCACGTGGAGGTCAACCGGACGGCCTCGGTGACGATCCGGGTCTATGACCTAGTCGGCCAGCCGGTGCACGAGGCGACGCTCGGGGGAGCGCCGTCTATGGTCGACGACGGGCAGGGGCCGCAGCAGGCTTACGAGCACGCTTGGCAGGGGAGGATCGCCAGCGGCGTCTATCTCTACGCGGTGACGGTCGAAGCGGAAGGGCACAAGGTCGTGCGGACCGGGAAGTGCGCGGTGGTCCGATAGAGAGCTTATGAAGAACCGCCTCCTGCGATTGTGGCTGGTCCCGGTCCTGGCCTTCGTGGCCGCGCTCGGCAACGCCTACACCGCGCTCGCCGGCGACGACGTGAACGCGCTCTACTGGAACCCCGCGGGCTTGGCGCAGGTCCGCAAGAAGGAACTCGGGTTCACGCACGCCCAGTGGCTGCTCGGGACCCAGTACAATTTCGCGGCGTTTTCCTTGCCCGTGGACGGGGCGGTCCTCGGGCAAGGCGACTATCACGGCGCCTTGGCGCTGGGACTCATGGGGGTCTCGGTCGACGGGGTGGACTCCCGGGGCGCGGACCGATCCGCCCAAGCCGGCGTTGAAGCGGGCGACAGGGCCTTCCTGCTCGGGACCGGGGTCAACCACGGTCCATCCGGGCTCAACGCCGGCTTGGGCTTCAAATTCATCGAGAGCGAGATCGCCGGGTTCACCGCGCGGACCTTCGCGGTGGACCTGGGCCTGCAGCGCAAGTTCTCGCTCGGCCGTGCACCGCTACGCGCGGGCTTCGCGGCGCGCAACCTCGGGCCGGGGCTCAAGTTCCTCGACCAGCGCGACCCGTTGCCGTCCACGCTGAGCCTGGGCCTGGGCGGCGCCTTCAACCACACCATCAACTTGGCGCTCGATCTCAACTATCACCTGGGCGAGAACCGCATCAGCGTCGGCGGAGGCAAAACACCGCGAATTGCAGAAGATGGAGCGTGAATTCGTCGCGCATGTAACCCACGAACTGCGGGCGCCGCTAAGTTCTATTCGGGCGGCTCTGGAAATTGTGGAAGAGATGGTTCATGGAAAGATGGATGACGACGCGAAGAAAATGTTCGGAAATGCGTTGAGAAATACAGATCGTCTTGAAGATCTCGTCAACAGCATTTTGGATTTCGGAAAAATCGAGTCCGGGCAAATGACGGTGCATCCTAAAGTGTGCAGCGCCGAGGTGGTTGCGAGGGAGGCTGCCGAAAGTATGCAGCCTTGGGCGAAGAAGAAGGGAATCGTTTTGGTGTTCGAGGCTGAGGACGATCTCCCTGAAATTTTTGCCGATTGGAAACGCACGGTTCAGGTGATAGTGAATCTCTTATCGAATGCGATTAAATTTACTCCTGCAGAGGGGAAAATAACCGTTTTTGTCGAGTCTGGAGCTGCTGGGGAGAAAGCTGTTCGCTTTCGGGTTAAGGATACGGGTCCGGGTATTCCAAAGGGAGAGCAATCCCGCGTTTTTGAAAAGTTTCAGCAGATTCAATCAGGCGAACGCCATGTGGGCGGGACCGGCCTCGGTCTCTCGATTTCCAAGGCGTTGGTTCATATGCAGAAGGGTAAGATGTGGATCGAGAGCGATGAGGGTGAAGGAGCTACGTTTCTGTTCACGCTTCCCGAAATTGAGGGTTCTCGCCAACCCAAAAAAACCGCCATCAAATCCAAACCTGGTCCTGTGCCGTGGTGGAAGGCTCTCTTCGGTATTAAGGAAGTGTAACGAAATAACTGGACGAAGCACTTCCTAAGTAGTTCCCATCGCTAATACATAGGCCCGAATATCTTCCGCCCCCGCACGTGTTAGGGCGATCGCGCAGGCGCGAAGGGTTTCTCCGCTTGTAGCGACATCATCAATCAATATTAAGCGCGCACCCCGAAGATGCGGTGTGGCCGCCTCGAACGCTAGGCCAAGACGTCCTTTGCGTGATTCCCGTGGGAGGCGTGCTTGCGGAGGATCGTTTGTGCGCCGGTGTAGTAGAGTGAGAACGGGTAAACCCGTTCGCCGGCCAACACCCTCGGCGAGAATGTGGGCCTGATTGAAGCCTCGTATCCGCTGCTTTCTTGGATGGAGAGGCACGGGAACGAGTGCGTGGGGAATTCCGAGTTCCGGGTAGAGTCTCCATCGGGCCGCCATCAGCGCACCGAGTCCGACCCCCACGCGTTGCCTTGAATCATATTTGTTGGCGTGAAGGGCATTGGGTAGCGGCGGAGCGTATCGATAAGCCGCTCGTATGAGGCGTAGCGGACCCTCCTGGGGTTTGGGGAGGGGGGGAGACTCAAGTTTGCGGGCTAGGGAGCGGCATTCCGCGCAAAGCGGGAATCCTGCCGGGGAGACATCTGCCGCACATCCACCGCAGCTGTCTGGCAGCAGCAAATTCAAAAGGTTGACTTCCTTCAGCATCTTCCAATTCAAGAAAAATCCTGAAATGAGGGGATGGTGTTATCGTGGTTTATGGGTCCGTTTCTCCGTGTTGTTAGTCGTTTTGATGCAAATTTAATTCCTAGTCGGAAAGGCGCGTTGAGGGGGAAGGCGAGTACGTCTGTTTGTTTGGGCTCACGTGTTTTGCGCAGCAAAACCGTGAGCATCGCGAACGAAGAGAGAAAATAATTCCGTTGGGGTTTCGCCATTTGCGTATCCATTAATTGCACGGGTCCGGGGCAAGTGGAATAGCGTTTCCATCCATTTCACCTTCGGCGTGATAGGCGAAATGAATGGAAACGCCATTCATCCAAATATTTTTGGCACACGCGTATAGGGGCGAGCCATTTGTTATCGAGAGGCGCTTGTCACCAGTCAGGTACATAGAGCCCGTCCACGGGTAATGATTGGGGAAAATTTTGAATTCTTCCATAATTTGTATACGGTTGACCCTAGTGAAAGGTTCCGCCAAAAGATCCGGTAAACATCCAGTGGGCCCGAAAATCGGCGACGGGCTCGAATTGGAGGGCATGTTTCGCGGTGCGCCCGCGACGCCCGCGCTTTTATACGGCCAAAAGCGCGAGCCCGAAACGGAAAGCGTCATTTTAGACGGAGGTCTTCCCCGGCTGTTTTATCCACAACGGCACGATATCGTCAATCGGTATCTAGGCGGGGGCTGCAAGGCCCGGCGGAGCCAAAATAGCCCAGCGTGCTTGCTCGAAGAGTTCCCGAAACGGATAGGACCGGGGGATTTTCAGCCAAAGGACACGCGAGCGCCTGGAAACGACCGCCGCCAAACGAATCAGCCGGAAGCGCACGGTCTTGATCGTTAAGGGGCGCCACGATTTCGGAAGAGCCAGATGCTTGGTCGCGGCGAAGACCGTATCGGCCAGCAAATCCTTGAATCAGTTGCGTGCAGGACACGGGCCGCCCGTCCTCGTAGAGCACATACGAGTGGAGGCGTTCCGTGATTCTGCCAAGGGCCCAGCGCCAGGCCTTCCGGTAGACGCCGAGGATGTTCTCATCGTCGATCCCGTAGGAGTCGCTAAGGACATCGAGAAAGTCTCCGAGCCGGGCCTCGGAGTCGACCTCGCGGATCTCGGCCCCCGGCGGGCGGGAGACGGCAGCCGTCTCGGCCGATAAGGGACGCGTCATGGGGATGGCATCCTCGATCCGCTGCATCCCCTCTTCCTCCAGCACTCTCTCGAGGCCCGGGGGGCCTGAGCGATGGTCGAGCCACCACAACGCGCGCACGCCGAAGGCCTGAAACGATGCCTTGCGCTTACGGATGGAACTGCGCGCTGCGTCCAGCGTGGGGTAGGCGTTGCGCGCGACGCCGTTGAACATCTGGAAGTCGACGGGGGTGCGGTAATATAGTTCGCATGGGGTTTCTTCGTACTTGAAGTCTCCCTCGGTGTTGAGCATGCAGGGCCAGCCGTCGTCGAAGCCTTCGACGGCGAGTTCGTCCGAGCCCACCCTGGGAACGCTATTTGCGCAACCAGATCGCGTTAACCACCCACGAAACGGCCGCGCCGAGAAAAATCCCCCCGACGAGTCCGACTGCGGACGATACCGGAAGGATTTCGGCCTGCGCGAGCAGTGAGCCCCCGAGCCCTCCGAGGAAAATTCCAGCGGCGACCGTCACCGAATTCTTTGAATTTGTCATCTTAATCTCCATCGTACTCAATTTTCACCGCGGCGTTTCCGCTGAATCCGTTCCTGAGCGCGCGTCCCTTCTTGGTACGAGCGCTCGTTTTCCCGCTGCGTCTTAAAATATTCCTTGACATCCTGGTAGGCACCTCCGATCGCACCTGCCGCAGCTCCCGCCGCGGCTGGGAAGTCTCGTGATCGATTCCAGTCAGGGCCGGGGAACATCGGTCACGATTCGGATTCCCTGCCGAACCATCTCAAAGACGGACACTTAAGCCCGCAAGCGGCGGCAACCCCGCAGCTTCCCTACCCGCCGCTCCCGCCGAAAAACAATGTGTAGCCGCGGCCGATAAACCAGAAGTTAACCAGCACATGGGCGAACGCGGGAGCGGCGATCCCCCGGGTCCGGACGAAACAGAATCCGAGCGCGAGTCCCGAAAGCGAGTGCATCATCCAGCTTCCGCCGTGAACAAGCCCGAAGAGCAGGGAAGTCACAATGAGCGCGCCCGCCGTTCCGAGCTCAGATTCGCAGCGCGGAATCAAGTAGGAACGGAAGATCAATTCCTCGCTGATCGCGTGCGCGGCGATCGCCCCGAACATGAACACGAGCGACGCATCCGGCGCGAGCCAACCCGGAGAAACGAAGCCGACGGCGCCCTTCTCCGTGGTCGGCAGGCCCGCCCCGATCCAAAGCTCTACGATCGCCACGACCAATACGGCGGTGACCACGGCCCAACCGATATCCACCGGTCTTCCATCGCGCCAACCGACCGCCGCCGCGCTCAAGTCCGCTCGCCGACGGATGCGCTCCCGGACGAGCATGGCCGTCGCCGCGCAGGCGGCGGACGAAGCCGCCAGCCACACGGGCGCGGACGACCGCCACTCGCGAATCACTTCATCGCAAATCATTATGAGGAAGGCAAAGATGAGGAACCCCGCCGCGTCGAGAGTCAGCGACAGGAGCCGCATTCCCTTCCACTGCATCGGTTCACTCGGGGCGGGTTCTTGGGCGGGGGTCATCGTCGGGTGCCAACAGAATTTCATTATCGCATTTGTCATAGATTTCTCTACGAAGGCCGGGGCCGGGGCCGCTCGCGCGGCCCCGGTGGCCTTCACGGTCACTTGTTCTTGCTTTTGAGATGGTCCATTCGCGTACCGCCGTACTTGTCGATCATGTCCCGGGTGCGGTCCCGGTTGACATGGTCTTCCACGGCCTTGTTCGCCTTGCGCCCGGCCTCCTTGGCGGCCTCGACTGCCCCGGATTTGAGGATCGCTTTGCCGACCTCTCGGATAATGGGTCCCGCCTGAGCGACCTCGAACGATTCAATGGCCCGTTTCGGCCTGGGCTTCTGTGCCGGCGGCGGCGGATTGAAGATCGTCGTTTCTTCCTTCTCCTTGCGCGCCGCCCCGCTCAAAGCCTGCGAGAATTCCGTTTTCCACTTCGGAGCGCGCACCGCTCCGGCGGCGCTCACCGTCCCAAGCGACGCGGCGCCCGAGTAAAACCCGCCGAGTTGTGTCGACGCTCCGGAAATGTTCCCGGAGCCAACCGCATCCCGCAGGTCCGCGACGCCGTTTTCCATCCCCTTCATATGCTCGTTGAACTTCTTGTCGTCGCGATAGCCGCGGTAGGGGTCGTAGGGCGCGGGATCAACCCACGGCTTGCGCGGGCGCTTGCGATCGCAGCGGAACTTGCAGGTTTCCCAATCGAACCACGCGCGACTCCCGTCCTCGCAGAGGTAGACGACCGAGGGAATGTACCCGCAATCGATGACGCTGGGCTGGTAGCGCGCATTACTTGAAGCCGCTCCCGCGACCGTACTGCCGGCCAACACGAGACCGGCGGCGAAGGATGTGCTGTACTTTTTAATCATGTCGTGCCCTGAAAGCTGTGCCTGGCCAGCGGGTGAAAGTCCCGCCGGGGTAAGTGCCGAGACGCCCCGTAGCAGACCCGAGTAGGGATGCGGAGACGCGCCCTTAGGAGCCGGGTGTCGAAGCT
>Ga0210006_1000235_pt1 | contig 46629 bp, 40 predicted proteins | sample CryGey02umfilter_2_FD_185452 | JGI IMG/M metagenome (GOLD analysis project Ga0210006, IMG submission 185452) | Groundwater microbial communities from aquifer in Utah, USA - Crystal Geyser 4/10/14 0.2 um filter (SPAdes) (version 3) | ecosystem: Environmental > Aquatic > Deep subsurface >... | reverse complement strand
CTCTTCTGAAGCCCAAGGCCAGCAAGCCGGAACTACCACTACCAAGGCTGAAGGCAGCAATATGAACCAAAACCAAACCGGACAACCCTTGTGCTCTAAAACCGGACAACTCTATTTGTTGCCAACAAGCCATTTGGAAACAGCTATTTAGGTTCTGCCAAGCCTCAGGAACTTGCCTACAAGCGGCTTCTGCGCAGGCCCAGCTCTTGCAACTGCGCATCGCTGACTTCGGATGGAGCCTGACACATAAGATCCGCAGCGCGCTGCGTCTTGGGGAAAGGAATCACATCACGAATGGAATCCGTGCCCAGCATCAAAGCCAGCACGCGATCCAGGCCAAAGGCCAGACCGCCATGCGGCGGCGCACCGTATTGCAGGGCATCGAGCAGGAAGCCGAACTTCGACTGCGCCTCGGTTTCGCTGATGCCCATTGCATCAAACACGGCGGCCTGCATTTCCTGATCGTGAATACGAATCGAACCGCCACCGATTTCAGTTCCGTTCCAGACCAGATCATAAGCCTGAGAGCGCATGGCCAGAGGCTCGGAGCGCAACAGGCTCATATCCTCGGCGACCGGTGCGGTAAACGGATGGTGCAGAGCCTCCAGACGTTTCTCGTCGGCATTCCAACCGAACATCGGGAAATCCACTACCCAGACAAAGCTATGCGCCTTTTCTTCATACAGCTTCAAATCGCGCCCGAGTTCATTGCGCAGATTGCCCAGCGCATCGTTGACCACCTTGGCATCGCCGGCACCGAAGAACAGCAGGTCGCCATTGGCCGCATTGACCCGATCGAGAATCTCGCGCAACACATCCTCGGGCAGGAACTTGACGATCGGCGATTGCAGGCCGTCGGGAATGTTCGTGATATCGTTAACCTTGATCCAGGCCAGTCCCTTGGCACCGTAGATACCGACAAACTTGGTGTAGTCATCGATCTGCTTGCGGCTCAATGAAGCGCCGCCCGGCACATGCAGGACCTTGACCAGACCACCCTTCTCGGCCGGCTCGCGGAACACCTTGAACTCCACCTTGCGCATCAAATCGGAAATATCTGTGTGCGGCAGCCCGAAGCGCATGTCCGGCTTATCGAGGCCGTATTTATCCATCGCCTCGTGGTAGTTGATGCGGGCAAACGGTGTATCCAGTTTGACACCAAGACCAGCTTTGAGCATGGCCGAAATCAGCCCCTCGGCCACACGCATCACATCTTCCTGATCGACGAAAGACATCTCCAGATCAACCTGGGTAAACTCAGGCTGACGATCGGCGCGCAAGTCTTCATCGCGGAAGCAGCGGGCAATCTGGAAGTAGCGGTCCATGCCGGCCACCATCAACAGCTGTTTGAAGATTTGCGGACTCTGCGGCAGGGCAAAACAGGAGCCGGGATAGGTGCGGCTTGGGACCAGATAATCGCGTGCACCCTCGGGGGTGGACTTGTTCAGAATCGGCGTCTCGATTTCCAGAAAGGACTGGGAATCAAGAAAGTTGCGCGCTGCATGCGTCACCTTATGACGCAATACCATACGGCGCTGCATAACCGGGCGACGCAGATCGAGGTAGCGATACTCCAGGCGGTGCTGCTCACCGGCATCACAATCATCATCCAGCGTGAAGGGTGGCGTCTTGGCACGGTTCTGCACATGGATATGCGTAACCGAAACCTCAATCTCTCCGGTAGCCAGCTTTGCATTAACGGTTTCCGGGGAGCGGGCAATGACCTTGCCTGTCACCTCGACCACGTCCTGCTGACGCAAAGATTGAGCCAACAAATGAACCTCGGGCGTATCCGGATGGGCCACAATCTGCACCAGACCGAAGCGGTCGCGGACATCGATAAACGTGACGCCGCCGTGATCGCGGTTGGTCTGCACCCAGCCATTGAGGCGGACCTGCTGGCCGATGTTCGCGGCCGAAAAATCACTGCAACGCGTGCGTTCTATCATGGTTCTGAAACCTCCGGATTTCGAGGCGGCGGAGCCTACCTTTCCCCCCTGCCGCATGCAAAGCGATGATTGCACCGGGAACCGGTGGCAAAAGCAGTCCCTTAATGCTTCGTGCAGGGTTCCCCTATGTCGATAATAACCGGCGTACAGCTTCCCTTTGTCATCACTCTGGCCACAGCCTGGAAACAATCCCCAACCCTTGTCCCGGCAAGCTTCGCATCATGAATATCTGCCGGAAACTGCCAGACATTCAATCTATCCAGCGGAACAAAGGTATGGGCATGATGTCCTGCCGCCGCCCCTGGAAGCAAACCGAAAACAAGCTGGTATTCGTCCAGAAAAACCGCGACAACCTCGACTGTTCCAGGGTACGCATCATAGCTGCACGGCCCACCGACCATCGGCCTGCACGCGGCCAGCACAAGCAATAGCAGGACAGGTAATCGACTCAGCGTCATGCCGATGGTTGATAGGTAGCAGCCATCGCCATGGCCTGTGCAAGCTGCGGCATCGGGGTATAGAAATGCGGCGAAAAGCGGATGCCTCCACAGCGCAGGGCACAAATCAACCCTGCCTTCATCAAATGGCGATACAACGCCGCATGGCCGGCAGCATCCAGATCACGACGCCTGAAGCTGACGATACCGGACATGCGCCCTGCTTCACTTGGGGACAACAGAACCAACCTGTCATCACTCAGCATAGCATGGGTGAGCCATTCACTACGCTTCAACACCTCCGCCTCGATCAGCGAGATACCCACTTCCTCAAACAGACTCAGCGAGGCATCCAACGCATGAATACCGAGCATGTTCGGACTGCCCGGCTCGAAGCGACGGGCACTCTTCGCCGCCTGCCAGTCGCGCCGGTCGAAATCACCGGCATGTTCAACCATATGCCAACCGTATTGGCACAGATTTAAATGTTCCCGGGCGGCAGGATGGGAATAAAATACCGCCACACCCTCCGGCCCCAGCATCCATTTATGCCCATCGGCAACAACAAAATCGGCATGACAGCCCACGACATCGAATTGCAGCGCACCCAGGCTCTGGATGGCGTCAACGCAGAAAAGGATACCTCGCTCCTTGCAGGCCAAATCCAAGCGCTTCAGATCAAGCCGCAAGCCATTGCCGAACTGCACAGAGGAAACGCTCAACAGACGAGTATGCATATCCATACAGGCGATGATTGCCTCCTCAGGGTCATCACCGGAAACATCGGCCTGCCGGAGTTCGACCCCCTGCCCGGCCAGCGATTCCCAGACAATGCGGTTGGAAGGGAATTCCTGCAGAGTGGAAACGATATTGTCGCCTGCTTGCCAATCGAGGCCGTAAGCAATCAGCGACAGACCTTCGGAGGTGTTTTTTACAAGCGCGATGTCGTCCGCAGATGGACTGCCGACAAGCCTGGCAAAACGCCTGCGCAGCGATTGCTCGCACTGCATCCAGCGAGGATATTCCTGCGCCCCCTGCTGCATATTCTCATCGGCGAACTGTTTGACAGACTCGGCTGTGCGGCGTGGCCACACGCCGACTGCGGCATGGTTCAGATAGATCAGGCCATCGTTAAGCGGAAACTCATGCGCGATCCCGCGCATTAATCTGAGCTGGCCGGCTTTTGCTCCTCAACAGCGTTTTTACGGCGCGTTGATGTGGCTTTCCTTTTCGGCGCCGCTTTCTTGACTGCTGGCTCGGTCACTGCCTGTTGCTCAGCCAGAACAGCATCGCAAGGCCAGTCAGCGAAGGGGTACGGGCGCTCGTCCAAATTGTAGGTCAGGTAACGCAGTACCTGATAAATATATGCCGCAATTTGAGAACCCAAAGAAAGAGCCCTGTCATTCCTCTCACCGCTTACCAGCACACAAAGAAACTGGAAAACAATCACCATGGCCAGCACCACTTCCGCAACACTGTAAATCACAGCAAACAACACCATAAAGAGCAGGCGAACCCAGACATTGCCATCCTTTAAATTCTCTTTCAGACCTTCCTTATCAATACCACTATTCATGATTCACTCCTTATCCCAGCAAGGGGGCTATCACCAGCGACACAATCGCCATCACATTGATCAGAATGTTCATCGACGGGCCTGATGTGTCCTTGAACGGATCGCCGACGGTATCGCCGACCACCGTTGCCTTGTGCACATCCGAGCCCTTGCCGCCGAGATGACCGCTCTCAACATATTTCTTGGCATTATCCCACGCACCACCGGCATTGGCCATAGTCAGGGCCAGCAACACACAGCAGACCAGCGCCCCCCCAAGCATGCCGCCCAGAGCCTCAGGGCCGAGACCGAAACCGACCAGTACAGGGGCGACAACAGCCAGCATGCCGGGCAACACCATCTTTTTCAGGGCGGCATCGGTGGCAATACTGATGCAACGGGCGTGATCGGGCTGGCCCGTCCCTTCCATAAGACCGGGAATTTCACGAAACTGGCGGCGAATCTCCTTGATCATCGCAAAGGCGGCATCGCCAACCGCCGTCATGGTCAATGAAGCAACCCAGAAGGGAAATAGAGCACCGATAAACATGCCGACCAGCACAATCGGACTGGAAAGATCGAGGTTAAAGCCTGCTACATTGGCCGAAACGGTCTGCACATAGGCGGTGATGATGGCAAGGGCTGCAAGGGCTGCAGCACCAATGGCAAACCCCTTGCCGATGGCCGCCGTAGTATTGCCCAATTCATCGAGCGAATCGGTAATGCGCCTCGTTTTCTCACCCATACCCGACATCGCGGCTATGCCGCCGGCATTGTCCGCAATCGGACCGTAGGCATCGATGGCCATGGTCATGCCAACGGTGGCGAGCATGCCAACGGCAGCGATGCCAACGCCATAAAGGCCGCAAAGATTGGTGGAAATAAAGATAATGCCGGCAATGGTCAGCACCGGGATAATCACCGACTGCATGCCTATCGCCAGCCCCGCAATAATCACTGTAGCAGGACCTGTTTCACCGGCCTTGGCAATCGCACGCACAGGTTTGTCGGCAGTATAGTATTCGGTGATCAAGCCGATAATGATGCCACCAATGGTGCCGGAGAGAACGGCTCCCCAAACAGAAACAGCAATACCGCTCATGGAGATGACGAAATAGGCAGCAGCAATAAACAACACCGATGCACCGATCGTGCCGGCGCGCAGTGCCGCCTCGGCCTGACGCCCCGAGAACATCTTCACAATGCCAACACCAATCATCGAGCAGATAAGCCCGGCCGAGGCCAGCGCCAGCGGCAGAAACATCAATGTCTGCTGTGTGCCGAGTGGATCGAGAATGTCGGAGGCCAGTGTCGATGCCATGGCGATAGTGGCAATGATCGCACCACAGTAGGACTCGAAAATATCGGAGCCCATGCCGGCAACATCGCCAACGTTATCCCCTACATTATCGGCAATCACACCCGGATTACGCGGATCGTCTTCGGGAATTCCAGCCTCGACCTTACCGACCAGATCCGCGCCGACATCGGCGCTCTTGGTGAAGATTCCGCCACCGACACGCGAAAACAGCGCAACCGAAGAGGCGCCCATGCCGAAGCCGTGAATAGCGTGGGCAGTTTCAGGATCACCGCCGTAAAAGAGATAGAGGGTGCCAAGTCCCAGCAAACCGAGCGAGGCAATGGTCAGCCCCATGATGGAGCCACCGAAAAAAGAGATGGTCAGGGCTCTCGATCCGCCGTGATCCTGTGCCGCGATTGCTGTCCTGACATTGGCCTTGGTGGCCGCAAACATGCCGCAATAGCCGGCCAGCGCCGAACACACAGCCCCAACCAGAAAGGAGATCATCGTACTCAGGCCCAGACTTAGGGCGAGAAGCAGTGCAACAATGAGGACAAAACCGGCCAGAATGGTGTATTCGCGCTTTAAAAACACCATGGCGCCGAGATGAATGGCAGCGCCGATTTCGGCAACCTTCCCCGATCCGGCCGGATAGCGCAACACCACCCGGTAGAGCGTAAATGCGGCAATCAACCCGACCAAACCAAACAGCGCCGGCATGCCTGTCTGTAGCATATACTCTCCCTTATCAAACCAAGACTTAACGGCAATCCATCAGTTCATCTTTGCCAATCCGTCGCATCTTTTCAACTATTGTCTCTTGCACAAAATGAAAGCGGCGACCCGATATGGTCGCCGCTCATTTATATAATTAACCCTTCAAAAGGCCGCTCATCCCTTCCCTTCGGCTTTGTAACGGGCGATGGATTCAAGAATTTCTTTTTTTGCTGCTGCCGCATCGTGCCAACCGACCACCTTGACCCATTTACCGGATTCGAGGTCCTTGTAGTGCTGGAAGAAATGCTGAATCTGATCGAGCAGGAAACGCGGCATATCCTCCGGCCCTTTCACATGGTCGTACACCGGCTTGAGTTTCGAACACGGAACCGCCAGCACCTTGGCATCCAGACCCGCCTCGTCTTCCATGAACAACACACCGACCGGGCGGCAGTTGATCACGCAACCGGTAATCAGCGAGAAGGTGGAAACCACCAGCGCATCCACCGGATCGCCATCCTCGGAAAGGGTGTTGGGCACAAAACCGTAATTGCTCGGGTAATGCATGGCCGTGTGCATAAAGCGATCGACAAAAAATGCTCGCGATGTCTTATCGAGTTCATATTTAACCGGATCGGCGTGCTGCGGCACCTCGATAATCACGTTGATGTCCTCGGGCGGATTGTTGCCGGGAGGGATTTTGTCGATGTCCATGATGACTCCTGAAGTATGAGATGTCCCTGATGCTTCAGGGAATATAATCAACTAAACCAGCTGCCATTGTAGACAAAGACCCATCCGGCACAAGCCAAAGCTGCACCGCCCGGCTATGCTTGGCCGATGATCACGGTCAGCATCACACGGCAAATCCTGATTCACCGCAGACCCAGTGGCGTTTGCGTGCAATACCCGGTTTCAACAGCCGAAAAAGGCTGTGGCAATGTAAGAAACAGCCTGCAAACACCGCTTGGCAGGCATCGCATCGCTGCCAAGATCGGCGAAGACTTTCCCGTAAACACGATTTTTGTTGCACGCCAGCCGGTCGGGGTATTTGATGCCACGCACGACGATGCGCAAAAGGACTGGATCCTTTCCCGCATCCTGTGGCTGGAGGGAAGCCAGACCGGCATCAACCGCCGTGGCCGGGTGGATACCCTGTCCCGCTATATCTATATCCACGGTACGCATCGCGCAGACCTTCTCGGCCAACCGGCGTCGCATGGCTGCATCCGCATGCGCAATGAAGATGTCATCGACCTGTTTGACCATGCCTCTGAGGGCGAAATTGTATACATCAGACTATAAGGTCTTTTAACGCGGATAAGGGCATGCCGTTTGTGGAGTGTGCTGAGGCAGGCTAGTATACCGGGTCTTCAAATCACCAGATGAGGAGTACGCCTTTGTTTAAACGAATCCTGGTTGCCAATCGTGGCGAGTGCGCCATCCGCATTATCCGTTCCTGCCGCGAACTGGGTATTGGCACGGTTGCCATCTACTCGGAAGCCGACGCGCATGCCCTGCATGTGAAGAAGGCGGACCGCGCGGTGATGATCGGTCCTGATCCGGTGAAGAGCTACCTGAACATCCACCGTATCGTGAATATCGCACTGGAGGCCGGCTGCGACGCCGTGCATCCGGGCTACGGCTTTCTTTCCGAAAATGCTGATTTTGCCCGTGAAGTCGGCAAGGCAGGCCTGACCTATATCGGCCCGTCGCCGGACGCTATCGAGGACATGGGCAGCAAAATCAAGGCACGTGCGGCGATGATTGCTGCCGGCGTGCCGGTTATTCCCGGCTCCGAATTTGCGCTGGCCAATGTGCAAGAAGCAAAGACCATGGCCAACGATATGGGCTACCCGGTCATGCTCAAGGCTGCTGCCGGTGGTGGCGGACGCGGTATCCGACGCTGCGACGACGACGAGCAACTGCGTGAGAACTATGAGATTACCCAGCGCGAGGCCATGGCTGCTTTTGGTTCGGACGAGCTGTTTATGGAAAAATGCATCGTCGAACCGCATCATATCGAATTCCAGATACTGGCCGACACGCACGGCAACTGCGTTCACCTTTTTGAGCGCGACTGCTCAATTCAACGGCGCAACCAGAAGCTGATCGAGATTGCCCCCAGCCAGTTTTTAACCCCCGAGCTGCGTGAAGAAATGGGTGCTATCGCCGTCAAGGCGGCCAAGGCAGTCGGCTATGCCAATGCCGGCACCGTTGAATTTCTGGTCGATAAGGATCACAACTTCTGGTTCATGGAGATGAATACCCGCCTGCAGGTGGAGCACCCGATCACCGAAACCATCACCGGTGTCGATCTGGTCGCCGAGCAGATCCGCGTGGCTGCAGGGCTGCCTTTACCCTTTGCCCAGAAGGATCTCAGCTTTAACGGCTTCGCCATCGAATTCCGCATCAATGCCGAGGACCCGAAGAATAATTTCCTGCCCACGCCCGGCACCCTGACTCGCTACTTCTCACCCGGCGGTCCCGGTGTGCGCGTCGATGGCTGCGTTTATCCCGGCTACACCATTCCGCCGCACTACGACTCGATGTGCGCCAAACTAACCATCTGGGGTGCCACATGGCCGGCAGCGGTCAGCCGCGCTCTACGCGCCCTGAATGAATATGACATCCGCGGCGTGCGCACGACTTTACCTTACTACCGCCAGATCGCTGCAAGCGAGGATTTCGCGCGCGGCGAGTTTCACACCGGTTTTATCGACGAACATCCCGAGCTGCTTGATTACAAACCCTACGAGGCGCGTGAGGATATTGCCGCAGCCGTAGCCGTAGCCATTGCAGCACACGCCGGCCTGTAACACAAAGCCCGGCAGACAGACTATGAAAAAGGAATCAGGCATGACAAACGTAAGCAAGAAGAAACTGGGAATCACCGAACTGGCGCTGCGCGACGGGCATCAATCTTTGTTGGCCACGCGTATGCGGCTTGATGACATGCTGCCCATCTGCGAAAAACTGGACGCTGTCGGCTACTGGTCCATCGAAGCCTGGGGCGGCGCCACCTTCGATACCTGCCTGCGTTATCTCAAGGAAGGCCCCTGGGTCCGGCTGCGCGAACTGAAAAAGGCCATGCCCAATACCCCGCTTCAGATGTTGCTGCGCGGCCAGAACCTGTTGGGCTATCGTCACTACGCCGATGATGTGGTCAGAAAGTTCGTTGATATGGCTGCAGCCAATGGCGTGGATGTGTTCCGTATCTTCGATGCCATGAACGATCTGCGCAATGTACGCACCGCCGTGACTCAGGTGAAGAGCAATGGCAAGCATGCCGAATGTGCCATCAGCTACACGGCCAGCCCGGTGCATACACTGGAGCATTATGTGGAACTGGCCCGCGGCTTTGAGGACATGGGTTGCGACACCCTGGCCATCAAGGATATGGCCGGCCTGCTGACCCCGACCTCCACGCGTGAACTGGTCCTGGCCATCAAAAAAGCCACCTCAATTCCGCTGCATCTGCATTGTCATTCCACCTCGGGCGTGGCCGAAATGGTGCAGTGGGAAGCAGTGCATGCCGGTTGCGATATTATTGATACCGCCATCAGCCCGCTGGCCGGCGGCACCAGCCATCCGGCCACCGAATCAATGGTCGCCGCCTTTGCCGGCACCGAATTCGATACGGGTCTTGATATCCTTGCCCTGCAGGACATCGCCGCCTATTTCCGCGAAGTGCGCAAAAAGTATGCGCGCTTTGAATCGCATGTGACCGGTGTGGATACGCGCGTTTTCGTCAACCAGATTCCCGGCGGCATGATCTCCAATCTGGCCAATCAGCTGCGCGATCAGGGCGCTCTGGACAAGATGGATCAGGTGCTCGATGAGATTCCGCGCGTGCGCAAGGATTTCGGTTACCCGCCGCTGGTCACACCGACCAGTCAGATTGTCGGCACGCAGGCCGTGCTGAATGTCGTCTCCGGCAAGAAATACAAGGTCATCACCAACGAAACCAAGGGCTATCTCAAGGGTATGTATGGTCGCCCGCTGGGCACCGTTAACGAAGATGTGCGCCGCTTGGCTCTGGGTGATGAAGAGGCCATTCATGTCCGCCCAGCCGATCTGATCGCACCGGAACTGGATGCCCTGACCCGTGAAGTCGGAGACAAGGCCAAGTCCATTGAGGATGTGCTGTCCTATGCACTGTTCCCAACCATCGCGCTGGAGTTCTTTGAGGAGCGCGAGGCCGGCACCTTCAAGCCGGAACCACTGGATATGCCTGCCGAGGCAAGCAGCGTCGCTCAACCGGCAAGCGCCCCCGGGCTGGCTCCCACCGAATTCAACGTCACTATTCACGGTGAGCAATACCACATCAAGATCGAAGGCTCAGGCCATAAGAGCGAGGACGTTCGTCCGTTCTACGTTAAGATCGACAACGTGCTGGAAGAGGTCATGGTGGAAACCCTGACCGAAGTGGTGCCCACTGCAGACGGTAATATTGATACCAAGAAGGCATCCAAGGGCTCCAAGCGACCGAAGGCGAGGAAGGATTCGGATGTCACGACACCGATGCCGGGACGTATTGTCGCCCTGCATGTCGAGATGGGCAGCAAGGTTGTAGCCGGCGAAACCGTGCTCGTAGTCGAGGCTATGAAGATGGAAAATCCGGTGTCCGCTCCTGAATCTGGTACGGTCACAGCCATCCATGTCGCCATCGGTGATAACGTCAACCCGGACGAGTGCCTGATCGAGATCGGCTGAGGATAAGTATTTCCAACAGCTTCCGAACCTGATGTCGTCACAGCAGTCGTCACAGCACTGGCATCCCCTGCGCAACCGTGTGCTGGCCCTGGCCGCCATGGTTCAGGCATCACATCTGGTGCAGGGCATTGCGCGCAAAGGCCTGGCCGACAGCGGCGAACTGGAATGCGCTATCGACAGTATTCTTGCCTCTCCGGGCAACGAAACCATTCATGCCGAGCATCTCTACCCGGGACCGCACCGCTTGCGCACCGGTCTAATCCTCTTGCAGCGCCTGTTGAACGGCGAAGAACTGGGGTCGGATATCAAGCAGGCCAAAGAGCTGATGGCTTATTGCGCCGCGATGATGTCGCTGGAGAAAAAACTGGCGCGCGACAGTGAGATGCTCGGAAAACTGGGCAATGGCATCAACCGCATCAAAAAACAGCGCGATTATTTCGGTGGCACCATGCATGACAACGTCATTGCCGCCATTGCAGGCTTGTACGGCGAAACCATCAGCACCATGAACCCGCGCATTATCGTACACGGCAAACCGGAACTTCTCGGTCAAAGCAGCAACACCAACCGGGTGCGCGCCCTGCTGTTCTCCGGCATCCGTGCCGCACATCTCTGGCGCACCCATGGCGGTAGCCACTTCCAGCTGTTGCTGCGCCGTCGCACCCTGGTCCGCGAAGCGCAACAGCTGTTGCTTGATGCCAACCATGCCTAGGCATTCAAGAACGCCATCCGAATAAACTAGTTTGTCGACATCCACGGGAACGTTGTCTGGTAAGCTTCGTGAAGGTGAAGCTATCTATAAGAAACAGCCGCCACCCCTGCTCAGATAGTTCCCTGCTGCATGATCCATTGGATCAAATGCGTATGGATATCACTCTGATAGACCTGTTTGTGCTGTAACATGTAAAACTGACGCTCCAGCTTCATGCCGCGAACATTCAAGATGACCAGTTCGCCGCTGGCGATTTCCTTTTTTACGGCGATCGCGGAGAGACAGGCCAATCTTTCGCTATCTGCCACCAGCGCCTTGATAGTCGGCACGTGTTTCAACTCAGCCAGAATGTTGAAGTCTGACAGATGGGCGCGAAAGGCATGCTCGAAGATGGACCGCGTGCCGGAGCCTGCTTCGCGCATGATCCAGGTCGTGCCCGCCAGAACCTTCACCGGCAGCGGCCCGCCTCTGGCCTGCCCGACCAGCGGATGGGAAGGACTGGCGACAATGACCAGATGGTCCGTCCACCAGGGAGTGGCAGTAATCTGGGGGTGCTGGCAGACGCCTTCGACCAGCCCCAGTTCGATTTTGCGCGTCAGCAGATGAGCGAGGATGGCACTGCTGTTACCTGTTTCCAGATGCAACTCCAGATCCGGGGCCTGTGCGTACAGATGAGTGACAAGATTGGGAAAGAGACAGTCGGCAATAGTGGTGCTGGCGCCGATGGCAAGCGTCTGACGACTGGCCTGGCCAAGTTCGCGGGCAATAGCCTGAATTTGGTCGAGGATGCGCTGCGCCCGGGGCAGCAACCAGTGCCCCTGCTGGTTCATGAGCATGCGTTTGCCAGCCCGGTCGAACAGCTGCAGGCCCAGTTGTTTTTCCAGCTCCTTCAGCGCCATACTGACGGCTGACTGGGTCAGGCAGAGCTCAACGGCAGCACGCGAAACATTCTCGCTGCGGGCAACCGACACGAAGATTCGCAATTGTTTCAGGGTGATGTGCATATCAATAAAATCTATTATAGATATACATAACATTCATTTTTATTGAACATTGGGGCACCCTAGTCTTTGCATCACTTTTGCCAATAGGTGGTGCGCAATGATCAAATACGGGTGGCAACAAACATGGCTTTCCGTGCCGGCCGGTAACATGCTGGTTGCAGCTATCGTCGGCCTTGCCTGGTGGTCAGGCCAGGTTTTGTCACTCGGACAATATGGCGTCGGCCCGCTGTCACTTGCTCTGCTGATCGGCATATTGCTGGGCAACAGCATGCGTCTTCCAGCCATGATGCAGCCGGGTATTCATTTCGCTCAGCAAAGACTGTTGCGTGCCGGAGTCATGCTCTTCGGCCTGCATGTCAGTGTCGGCCAGTTGCTGCACGTGGGCGGGGAAGCGTTCGGTATCGATCTGATCGTCATGGCCACCATCCTGATCGTCGGCACATGGATAGGTATCCGGGTGTTCGGGCTTGATCGCGATCTCGCCGTGATGACCGCTGCAGGCAGTGCCATCTGTGGCGCAGCTGCTATTCTGGCTACAGAACCTGTGGTACGCGGCAGCAGCGCCCATACCAGCATGGCAGTGGCCAGCGTGGTTGTGTTCGGCAGCCTTGCCATCCTGATCTATCCGCTTATTTATCATTTTACCGGTGCTACACCCGAAGCCTTCGGTATCTATATCGGTGCGACCGTGCATGAGGTCGCCCAGGTGGTGGCTGTCGGTCACAGCATTGGCGGGGGTGCGGAGCAGACAGCTGTGATCGTCAAGCTGATGCGGGTCATGATGCTGGCTCCGGTGCTCCTGCTGCTCAGCCTGTGGTGGCGCAGGGTGGAACATGTTGAGGGGCACGGTAAATCAAGGCTGATCATTCCGTGGTTCGCCTTCGGCTTCGTCGGCGTGGTGATTGTTAACTCCATCTGGAGCATGCCGCAGCCGCTGCACCGGGAACTCGAATTGCTCGATACCCTGATGCTGGCAGCTGCCATGGCGGCACTGGGGCTGGAAACCCGATTCGACCGCATGCGGGCCCTGGGAGTAAAACCGCTGATGTTTGCCGGCGTACTGTTTCTCATGCTGATGGTCGGCGGCGATATATTGACGTACTGGTTATTGCCAGCGAATTTATCCTAGAAACATTGGGGATTTCAACACGAATGATGAAGTAGAATTACAACCCCGGCACTTTCCCGCATTAAAATTAATGGCATGACAGGCCTGAAATGAAGTGGTAAAATGCTTGCAGTTTTCAACTTTACCCACATTGAGGAAATCACCATGAAAATCACTTCGGGCATTAAAAAAACCGTTGCGACTATTGACGAGAATCACACCGTACTGGAAGCCGCCACATTGATGACGGAAGATTATATCGGTTCGGTTGTCGTCACCAGCCACTCCAAAATCGTCGGCATTTTTACCGAACGCGAACTGATGTTGCGCGTGGTCGGCAAAGGTCGCGAGCCCGGCACAGTCAAGATTAAAGATGTGATGCATACGGATCATCTTAAAATCAGCCCCGAAGCCACCTGCGAAGAAGCCCTGAAAATCATGGAAGATAAACGATGTCGCCATCTGCTGGTCTTCGATGGTGATGAATTCATCGGCCTGATCTCCTTGCGAGACCTTGTGGTCCTGACCTTGCACGAGAAGGACGACCTCATCACCCAGCTTGAGGGCTACATCTCCGCCACTTAGGCAATTCCCACCCGATGATGCCTGCGGGGAGCTTGCTCCCCCATACTTCATCTTTTATTAACCTGTATATGCAGACTGTCTGTGTCGCATCTTGTTTGCCAGCCAAGCCGGTAAACATTGCTGCGACCGGAGTCACGAAGGTTTTAACAGCGCATGCAAAACAAACATGACCGATCCTTTATTGCCGATGCCCTGAGCTATCGCCATGCATGAAATGTCTTTGTGCGAGGGCGTGGTGCAGTTGATTGAAGATCAGTCGCGCACGCAAAACTTCAGCAAGGTCAAAACTGTGTGGCTTGAAATCGGCGCACTTGCCGGTGTGGAAAAGGAAGCCATGCGCTTCAGTTTTGCAGCCGTTGCCAGAGATACAGTCGCCGAAGGCTCGAAGCTTGAAATCATCGATGTGCCCGGCCTTGCCAGATGCCCGGCCTGCGCCCGCGATGTACAGGTATCAGCGCGCTACGATGACTGCCCGGACTGCGGACACTATCCACTGGACATCATTGCCGGCGAAGAAATGCGAATCAAAGAACTGGAGGTGCAGTAATGTGCACTACTTGCGGTTGCGGCCACGGTGAAACAAGAATCGAAGGCCACGAGCATGACCATCATGATCACGACCACCACCACGATCACCATCATCATGAAGCTCACGGGCATAGTCATGGCCATGGCGTGATTGCTGCTGCGCATGCCCCGGGCATGAGCAAATCGCGCATCCTGAGTATCGAGCAGGATATCCTGAGCAAGAACAATGAGTACGCTGCGGGCAACCGTCGCCAGTTTGCCGCGCGCGGCATGCTGGTGCTGAATCTGGTATCCAGCCCCGGTTCCGGCAAAACCACCCTGCTCACCAATACGCTGAGCCAGCTGAAAAACGAACTTCCGATGGCCGTGATTGAGGGCGATCAACAAACCGTTCTCGATGCCGAGCGCATCCGCGCCACGGGCGTGAAAGCCATTCAGATCAACACCGGCAAGGGCTGCCATCTGGATGCCCATATGGTCGGGCATGCGCTGGAAAGCCTGTCGCCTGAAGAGCAGAGCGTGCTGTTCATCGAGAATGTCGGCAATCTGGTCTGTCCTGCCGCCTTCGATCTGGGTGAAGCGCACAAGGTCGTCATCCTCTCGGTCACCGAGGGCGAGGATAAACCACTGAAATACCCGGATATGTTCCACGCCGCCGATCTGATGATCCTGAACAAGATCGACCTGCTCCCGCATCTGCAGTTCGACGTGGATGCCTGCCTCGACTATGCGCGGCGGGTTAACCCCGGCATCAAAATACTGCAACTCTCCGCCACCAGCGGCGAGGGCATGGACAACTGGTTTGCCTGGATCAGGGCCGCTCATGGGCTGTCGTTGATTGGCTCCCAGCCAACTGGAAAGGGGTAAAGCGATGTGCCTTGCCGTACCCGCCCGGGTGGTTGAACTCAATGGCGATACTGCCATTGTCGATCTCGATGGCATCCGTAAAGAGACATCCACCATATTGCTCGATGAAGTGACCGTGGGTGATTATGTACTCATCCATGTCGGCTATGCACTGGAGCGCATCGATCCGCTTGAAGCCGCGAAAACACTGGCACTGTTTGCCGAGTTGCGCGCCCAGGATGCTGAGGCATGAAATACGTTGATGAATTCCGCGATGGTGACACTGCCCGCGCACTTGCCAGGGTTATCCATGCCGAAGTAAACCCCGAGCGGAACTATCGCTTGATGGAGTTCTGCGGCGGCCATACCCACGCCATCTTCCGCTTCGGCATTGTTGATCTGATGCCTGAGAATATCCGCTTCATTCATGGCCCCGGCTGCCCGGTCTGCGTGCTGCCTGCAGGACGCATCGAAACAGCCATCAGGCTGGTTGAAGAAGAGGATGTCATCCTCTGCACCTATGCCGACCTGATGCGCGTGCCCGCCGGCAAACGTGACAGCCTGCAAAAGGCCAAAGCACGCGGTGCCGATATCCGCATGATCTACTCCAGCAGCGATGCGCTGGCCCTTGCCCATGAAAATCCGCAGAAGCATGTGGTTTTCTTCGCCATCGGCTTTGAGACAACCACCCCGCCTACTGCTGCTGCAATCAAAATCGCGCAGGCCGAAGGTCTCAGCAATTTCAGCGTGTTCTGCAACCATGTCGAAACACCGCCGGCGATGATGCATATCCTGACTGCGGGCGATGCGAAGATTGATGGCATCCTGGGCCCCTCGCATGTCAGCACGATCATCGGCAGCCGCGCTTATGCCGATTGCTGTGATAAATATAATGTGCCGCTGGTAATTGCAGGCTTTGAACCACTGGATGTGATCCAGTCGGTGCTGATGCTGGTTCGCCAGATCAATGCCGGGCAAGCCGTGGTGGAAAACCAGTACACCCGTGCAGTCAGCGAAACAGGCAATGAAAAAGCCAAGACCTTGATGGCCGAGGTGTTCGAACAGCGGCCACAATTCGAGTGGCGCGGGCTGGGCGTGCTGCCCGATAGCGCTGTGCAGATCAGAAGCGAATTTGCCGGCTTCGATACCGAGAAACGCTTCGCCATGCAGGAGATTGCAACTGCCGACATCAAAGGCTGCATCTGCCCGGCGGTGCTGCGCGGCATGAACAATCCGGACGAGTGCAAACTCTTCGGCACCGCCTGCACACCCGAAGATCCGAAAGGTGCGTGCATGGTTTCTTCCGAAGGGGCATGTGCAGCTTATTACAGCTATGGCAGATACAGAGCAGGTGCCGAGGCAAGGACATGAGCAAGCTGGACATCAAAAACGGCGTCATCGAAATGGGCCATGGCAGCGGCGGCAGGACTTCAGCCACGCTGATCGAAGAACTGTTTGTCCGCCACTTCGATAATGCACTGCTCGATCAGGGCAACGATCAGGCTTCCTTCCCTGTTCCGGCCGGTCGCATGGTGATCAGTACCGACGGCCATGTGATTACGCCCCTGTTCTTCCCCGGCGGCGATATCGGTTCGCTCTCGGTGCACGGTACCATCAACGATGTCGCCATGTCCGGTGCAAAGCCCCTCTACCTCTCCGCCTCATTTATCCTCGAAGAGGGGTTTCCGCTCGCAGATCTGGAACGCATCGTTATCAGCATGGCGAAGGCCAGCAAGAGTGCAGGCGTCCCGGTGGTCACCGGCGATACCAAGGTGGTCGAACGCGGCAAGGGTGACGGCGTATTCATCACCACCACCGGCATCGGCATCGTTCCCGATGGCATCAATATTTCGGGTGATCTGGCCAAGCCTGGCGATGTCATCATTGTCAGCGGTTCCATCGGCGATCACGGCATCGCCATTCTCTCCAGTCGCGAAGGACTGCAATTCGGCACAACCATCGAATCGGACTCGGCTGCCCTGCACGGTCTTGTGGCAGACATGGTTGCCGTGGCAGCGGATATCCGCTGCCTGCGCGACCCGACCCGCGGCGGCCTTGCCACCACCCTGAATGAATTGGCGCGACAATCAAAAGTCGGCATGCGCATTCAGGAAACGGCGATTCCGATCAAGGCCGAGGTCAAAGGGGCCTGCGAACTACTGGGCCTCGATCCGCTTTATATTGCCAACGAAGGCAAACTGGTCTGCATCGTTCCCGCCAAAGATGCCGAACATTTGCTCGCAGCCATGCACAAGCACCCGCTGGGACAAGGCGCCGCCATCATCGGCACGACTTGCGAAGATGCACAAAAAATGGTGGTGATGGAAACCGCTTTCGGCGGCAATCGCGTGGTCGACTGGCTGGCTGGCGAACAGCTGCCGCGCATCTGCTAAGGGTGAGATGAGCATGGCAACATCCATTCGTGTCCGGGGACAGGTTCAGGGCGTCGGCTTTCGCCCCTTTGTCTGGCATCTGGCCACGGAATCCGGCATCACCGGCAATGTATGGAATGATGCTGAAGGTGTGCTTATTCAGGCATGGGGTGATAAAGCCGTACTGGAAAACTTCCAGAAACAAATACAGCAACAGGCACCGCCACTGGCGCGCATCGATAGCATTGAATACTCACTGCTTGACGCTGAACCTATCCCCGAGACTTTCACCATTAAGGCAAGCCCCGTTGCAGATGGCATAGCAACAGCATCTGTGACTCCCGATGCCGCAACCTGCCCGCACTGTCTGATGGATATCCATAACCCCTCGGATCCTCATCATGGCTATCCCTTCACCAGTTGCACCTACTGCGGCCCGCGTCTGTCCATCGTTCGCTCCATTCCCTATGACCGGGCCAACACCAGCATGGCGCCATTTCGCATGTGTGAAGCCTGTCAGACGGAATTCGACAATCCGGCTGATCGGCGTTTCCATGCTCAAACCAATGCCTGCCCGGAATGCGGCCCGCAACTTTGGCTGGAAGATGGATCAGGTAACAAATTAGAGCTTGCCTCATCCGAGCAAATCATTTCGCGGACAGCCTCCCTGCTACAGGAGGGGCATGTTGTTGCCATCAAGGGCATCGGCGGCGTGCATCTGGCCGTTGATGCCGGCAATGACGCTGCTGTCAGCCGCCTGCGCACCCGCAAGCAGCGTTACGCCAAGGCCTTCGCGCTGATGGCTGCCGATATAGAATCCATTGCCCGCTATGCTTCAGTCAAAGATGCCGAGGCTCAATTATTGACCTCCACGGCTGCGCCAATCGTACTTCTCGCGCGCAATCCGGACAGCGAACAATTACCCGAGGGGATTGCTCCCGGTCAGTCGCGACTGGGCTTCATGCTCCCCTATTCACCGCTGCACAGTCTGCTCATGCGCCAATTGAATCGCCCCATTGTGCTGACCTCGGGCAATCGCTCCGATGAGCCGCAATGCATCGACAATGACGATGCCCGCAAACGTCTGTCCGGTATCGCCGATTATTTCCTGTTGCACGACCGCGATATCGTCAATCGACTGGACGATTCGGTAGCCGCCGTCATGGATGGTAAACCTCGCCTTCTGCGCCGCGCACGTGGCTACGCCCCGGCTCCCATCCTGTTGCATGAAAGCTTTGCAAACGCTCCGCGCGTGCTGGCCATGGGCGGCGAGCTGAAGAACACCTTCTGCCAGCTCGACAACGGCAAGGCGACGATCTCGCAACACCTCGGCGATCTGGAAAACGCAGCAACCCATAGCGATTACCGGCAGGCCCTCAGCCTGTATGCACAGATGTATGGCTTCGACCCTGAAGCCATCGCCGTGGATATGCATCCGGACTATTTCTCCACACGCCTTGGCCATGGCATGGCCGATGATTCCGACCTGCCACTAATCGCGGTACAGCACCATCATGCCCATGTTGCTGCCGTACTGGCCGAGCACCAGCTTCCGCTCGACACTCCTCCTGTGCTGGGCATTGCGCTAGATGGTCTTGGTTTCGGCGAGGATGGTACAATCTGGGGTGGCGAGTTCCTGTACGTCGATTATTCAAGCAGCAAGCGCCTCGGCTGTTGCCAGCAGTTGCCGATGCCGGGCGGTGCACAGGCCATGATTGAACCGTGGCGCAATACCTTTGCACATCTGCATGCTTTGGGGTGGGGTGAGATTGAAGCTGCTTTCGGCGACAGCGACATCGTGCGCTTTCTCTCCGACAAACCAGTCCCGCTTCTGAACGGCATGATTGAAAGAAAGGTGAACTCCCCCCTCACCTCATCCTGCGGCCGCCTGTTCGATGCCGTCGCAGCAGCACTTGGTATCTGCCGTGAACATGCGGCTTATGAAGGACAGGCTGCTATCGAGCTGGAAACCCTGGCTCAGCAGGCATACAACACAAACTTGCAGCCATATCCCTACCGCTTCGACACAGCAGCTGACGGCATCATGCACATCAGTTGGCAACCCATGTGGCAGGCGCTACTTAACGATCTGATACAGGGTATTGAGCACCCGATCATTGCCGCTCGCTTCCATCGTACCGCTGGCGCTGCTATCAGCGAAATGGCTACTCAGCTATGCCATAAGCACATTATTAATACAGTCGCACTCTGTGGCGGCGTGTTCCAGAACAGACTGCTTCTGGAAACGGTCGCATCCGAGTTGCGCCATAGCGGTCAACAGGTACTGATTCCTCGGCATCTCCCTCTCAACGACGGTGGCATCTGCCTTGGTCAGGCGGTCGTCGCCGCCGCAAAGCGATTGAAGGACAAAACAACATGATTGAAATACTGCTGATGGGTTTTCTGCTGGGCATGCGCCATGCCATGGAGTCAGATCATGTGGCTGCCGTCGCTTCGCTGGTCACCAAATCGCCGTCGCTGCGCGAATCGATTCGCCTGGGTTCGATGTGGGGGCTGGGCCATACGGTGACGCTGTTTATCTTCGGCTCAGCGGTCATGTTGCTGGACCACATGATTCCGGAACGCATGGCGATGATGCTGGAATTCGCCGTTGGCATCATGCTGGTCATGCTGGGTATCGATGTTGTGCGACGCTTCATGCGGGAAAGGGTGCATTTCCACTCCCATCGTCATGCTGACGGAACCCTGCATTTCCATGCGCATGCGCATGCCGACGAGATCAACCACGCCAGCGACAGTCATATGCACATGCATCGCGAAAAATTTCCGCTACGCGCCCTGCTGGTCGGCATCATGCACGGCATGGCCGGCTCCGCCGCCATGATCGTGCTGACCCTGCAAACCGTTCAATCCTTCGGCATGGGCTTAATATATATAACGCTGTTCGGGCTTGGCTCAATTGGCGGCATGGCCGCACTTTCCATGGCTATCATGCTACCGCTGCGCCACTCGGCCAGCCGCTATGCCCGCGCGCACCAGTATCTGCAATTCGGGATTGGCACAGCGACCATTGTTCTGGGCATCAGCCTGATGCTTGAGATTGGCATAAACGGGAAAATCCTGTGATAAATATATTTTTTAAAACAGGCAAAAAAGTGCCTTTCCCCCCTTTTTTTTACGGTTGTATATCTATACCATGCACACGCTTTAAAGGAGACCCTCATGCATTCCAATAACGGGCCGGACAACAACGCTGGCTCCCCTGCGCAACAGGGTGGAGATAACCACCTGCTGCACCGACTTTACGAGCTACAACAACAGTTCCAACACATACCGAAACAGGCCATCAGCGACCTGGCAACTGAACTGAACCTGCCCATCAGTCAGGTTGAGTCGGTGGTGGATTTCTATTCATTCTTCCACCGCACCGCGCGCGGCCGCTATGACATCCTGTTCAGCAACTGCACCAGTTGCGGCGATATGGCAATGATGCACAAACTGTGCGAACGCCTGAGCGTCACCCCCGGTGAAACGCGTGCCGATGGCGTAGTCAGTATCGCGGAAACCTCGTGCATCGGCATGTGCGATCAGGGGCCGGCACTTCTGGTTAACGGACGCACCCTCACCCACCTCACCAACCGCCGTCTTGAGCAGATCGCCGAGCAGGTGGATGCCGGCACGCCCGTCGCAGACTGGCCTGTCGAGTGGTTCCGTGTGCATGATAATGTGCGCAAGAACGGACTGTTGCTGAGCACGGGTTTTGAAGCCGGCTCAGGCCTGCTTTCAGCCATCCATCAGGGACCGGAGGAATTACTGGAAGAAATCGTCAAGTCGGGCCTGCGTGGTCGCGGCGGCGCTGGTTTCAGCACCGGAATGAAATGGAAATTCTGTCGTGCAGCCACGGGTGATGCGCATTATGTCATCTGCAATGCCGACGAAGGCGAGCCCGGCACCTTCAAGGACCGCATTCTGCTAAACAGCCACGCACACGAAGTCTTCGAGGGCATGACCCTTTGCGGCTATATCATCGGCGCGCAAAAAGGCTATCTCTACCTGCGCGGGGAATATCGCTACCTTCTGCCCGAATTGCAGGCCGTATTAAAACGCCGCCACAAGGCCAAACTGCTGGGCGAGAACATTCTCGGCCAACAGGGCTTTAATTTCGACATCGAAATCATTATGGGTGCCGGCGCCTACATCTGCGGTGAGGAATCGGCTCTGATTGAATCGATGGAGCAGAAACGCGGCATCCCGCGTGTGCTCCCGCCCTTCCCGGTCACCAAGGGCTTTCTTGATCAGCCTACTGTGGTCAACAATGTCGAAACGCTGGCTGCGGCAGCTCAGATCGCTGTGCATGGCAGCGACTGGTTCAAGGGTCACGGCTCGGATAAATCGGCCGGCAGCAAAATCCTCAGTATCAGCGGTGACTGCACCACACCAGGCGCTTATGAATATGCCTTCGGCGTCAGCATCCAGAGAATTCTCGATGATTGCGGTGCCGAGGATGTGCAGGCCGTACAGGTCGGCGGACCATCGGGAACCTTGATTGCGCCTGATGAATTCGAGCGCAAGCTTGGTTTCGAGGATCTTGCCACCGGCGGTTCGTTCATGATTTATGGCAAAGACAGCGATCTGCTCGCTGTGGTACAGAACTTCGCGCATTTCTTCGCCCACGAAAGCTGCGGCTTCTGCACCCCTTGCCGGGTCGGCACAACGCTGCTGAGAAACGGCCTGGATAAGATTGTCAGGGGTCATGGCACGCAATATGACGTCGATGAAATGTTCCGCATGGCCACGCTGGTCAAACGCCGCTCGCACTGCGGTCTGGGACAAACTGCACCCAACCCCATTCTCGATGCGCTCAAACGCTTTCCGGGCATATTCGAGAGCCGGCTGGTGAACAGCGAATTCGAACCGCACTTTGATCTGGATGCGGCACTTGAAGAGGCACGCCAGATCAGCCATCGGGATGACGCGGAGGCCCATTTAGTATGAGTGAAGCAAACAACAACACCATCATCATAGACGGTAAGGAAATTCCCTTTACCGAAGGTCAGACGATCATGGACGCAGCACTGGCTGCGGACATCTACATCCCGCACCTGTGCCATCGCCCCGGCCTGAAACCGCACGGCAGCTGCAAGCTGTGTACGGTGGAAGTCAACGGACGCAGTGCTTCGGCCTGCACCCTGCCGGCAGCAAGCGGACAGGAAGTCAGCAACAACACCGAGGCACTCACTGAGGTGCGCAAGACCATTACCCAGATGCTGTTTGTCGAAGGCAATCATTTTTGCCCGTCCTGCGAGAAAACAGGCGACTGCACCCTGCAGGCTGTGGCCTACCATCTGGATATGCTCGACGGCCATTTCCCGCAGTTTTACCCTAAGCGTGAGGTGGATGCCTCGCATGAAAGCATCGTGCTCGACCGTGATCGTTGCATCATGTGCGAGCTATGCGTGCGAGCCAGCCGTGAAGTGGATGGCAAGGATGTCTTTGCCATCACCGGACGCGGCGTTGACGCCAAACTGATCGTCAATTCGGCCTCCGGTAAACTGGCTGACACAGACATCACCACCGACGATCTGGCCGCGCATATCTGCCCGGTCGGCGCCATCCTGATCAAGGAACACGGCTATGAAACACCGATCGGCCGCCGCACCTTCGATCTGCACACCATTGCCGAGCCCGGTCTGGAACCGGTTATTCTGCGTAAAGGAAAGCATGCCGATGAGCACTAAGAAGAAAGTCCGTGTAGCCACAACCTCCCTGGCAGGCTGCTTCGGCTGCCATATGTCCTTCCTTGATATCGACGAGGCAATTGTCGGTCTGATCGAGCATGTCGAATTCAGCCGTTCACCCATCAACGATATCAAGCATTGCGATCCTGATTGTGATATCGGCCTGATCGAAGGCGGCCTGTGCAATGCAGAGAACGTGCATGTACTCAAGGAATTCCGCGAGAGCTGCAAGATTATCATCGCGGTCGGGGCATGCGCCATCAACGGCGGTGTGCCGGCCATGCGTAATCACTACACCCTCAAAGAGTGTCTTGAAGAGGCCTATCTGGACGGCATCGGCGTGGAAAACCCAATGATCCCGAATGATGTCGAACTGCCACTACTGCTTTCCAAGGTGCATCCGATCCATGAGGTTGTGCATGTGGATTATTATCTGCCGGGCTGCCCGCCGCCGGCCGAGGCCTTTTTGAAGGTGTTAACCGATCTGCTGGAAGGCAAGGAGCCAAGCCTGCCGAAAGAAATTTTGCATTACGATTGAGAACCTGACACGTCTTTGAATTAAGGAGATTAATATGAGTGAACAAATGCGCCGAGTGGCCATTGATCCGGTAACGCGTGTCGAGGGGCACGGTAAAATAACCCTGCTACAGGATGCAGACAATCGTGTGCATGAAGCCCGTCTGCATATTGTCGAATTCCGCGGTTTCGAGAAATTCATCCAGGGGCGCCCCTATTGGGAAGTCCCGACCTTCGTGCAGCGCCTGTGCGGCATCTGCCCGGTCAGCCACCATCTGGCGGCTGCCAAGGCCGTGGATCAACTGGTCGGTGTGGAAGAACTTACACCGAGCAGCCTCAAGCTGCGTCAGTTGCTGCACTTCGGGCAGACCCTGCAGTCGCATGCCCTGCACTTCTTCCATCTCTCCTCGCCCGATCTGCTGTTCGGCTTCGGCTCGGACGTGGCCAAGCGCAACATCATCGGCGTAATCGAAGCGCATCCGGAAACCGCCGTTAAGGGCGTGAAGCTGCGCAAATACGGTCAGCAGGTGATTGCCGCCATTTCAGGCAAGCGCGTGCATGGCTCAGCTGCCGTACCGGGTGGCATGAACAAATCCCTGACCAAAGAAGAGCGCAATGTTCTGCTGGCCGACATCAAGGATATTATCGCCTGGTCTGAGGAAGCAGTGTCCCTGAACGAGCAGATTCACATGGCGCATCCCGAGAATCATGCCTTCGGCAAACTGAACACCAACTTCCTGGGTATGATTGGTCCCAAGGGCGAACTGGAACTGTATCACGGCGGCCTGCGCGCCCGTGCTCCTGATGGCTCAACGCTGTTCGACCAGTTCGATTATCGCGGCTATCAGGACATCATCCGCGAGGAAGTGCGTTCGTGGAGCTATATGAAGTTCCCTTACCTGACCTCGCTCGGCAAGGAGAAAGGCTGGTATCGCGTAGGCCCGCTGGCCCGCGTGAACAACTGCGATTCGATCAGCACACCGCTGGCCGAAGCCGCCCGCAAGCGCTTTAAGGCCTTTGCCCATGGCAGCTTCGTGCAGGACACACTGGCCTATCACTGGGCACGCATGATCGAGATGCTGTACTGTGCTGAGGCCATCGAGCTGTTGCTCAATGATGAGGATATTTCAGGCTCCGATCTGGTGGTTACCGGCGAGAAACGCAGCGAGGGTATCGGCGTCATCGAGGCACCACGCGGCACGCTGTTCCACCACTACAAGATTGATGAAGAAGGCATGATCAAAAAGGCCAACCTGATTGTTTCGACAACCAGCAACAATCAGGCGATGAACGAATCGGTGCGCTCGGTTGCCGATCAGTACATCGACGGCAATGAAATCACCGAAGGCCTGCTCAACCATCTGGAAGTAGCCGTACGCGCCTACGATCCCTGCCTGTCCTGCGCGACACATGCACTGGGCAAGATGCCTTTGCAGGTCGAACTGATCGATGCCAATGGTGGCCTTGTTGATCGACTGACCAAGGGTAGCAACGGAAACATCGAACGCTCACTTTGAGTTCGACAAAACCCGTTCTGATATTCGGCTACGGCAATCCGGGCCGGGGCGATGATGCCCTCGGCCCGGAGCTTGCCGCTGCTATTGAAGCGGAAGCGTTTGCAGGTGTCGAATGCCCGCTCGTAGAGACTCAAACCGACATGCAGTTGCAAGCCGAACATGTCATGGATCTTGCGGGGCGTGAGCGCGTCCTGTTTGTCGATGCCGACATGTCCTGTGCGGAGCCCTATACATTCGAGATTCTGGAGCCTGAAAAAGATGGCAGCTATACCAGTCACGCCATGACCCCGGGCGCACTGCTGCATGCCTATCGGCGGGTTTACGGCAGCGAGGCACCGCCCTCCTATGTCTTGCGTATTCGCGGCTATAATTTCGAACTCGGCGACCCGATGGGCGATCAGGCATGCCTCAATCTCGCAGCGGCTATCGAACTGGTTCGCAAACTCTGCGCAGACGTCTCCGGAAAGGACTGGAATCGGCTGCTCAGCTCAACTGACAAGGCGCAATCGCATTGCCAGTCACGCGCTTGCGGCGGCTATACCCTGCCTACCAGTATCGAAAAAACCTCTCAGGATTAATCAGCCTTAGTCAGTTTAAAGCGGATGGGGATGTGCATCCAGCGGGTGACGGGGAAGCCGAAATGCGTGGCCGGGATGAATTGCCACTCTTTCACCGCCTCGACGGCGGCTGCATCAAGAATCTCATGACCGCTGCTCTGCTGCACCTCGATATGCCCGCAATGCCCCGCAGCCATCACCTCGACATGCAATAGAACCCTGCCCTGCAAGCCACGGCGCCGTGCGGCATTGGGATAAAGCGGCGGCGGGTTGTGCAGATAGGCGGCGTGGTAATCCGGGCTGCTGTCGGGCATCGCCTGCTGTATGTCTGGTTCTGATACTTCTGGCGCTTCTGGCGCCTCGACAGGTTCCACAGAGGCTGGCGCAGGTAAAGGCTCGGGCGGAGCTGCTACGGTCTGTTTAACGGCTTTCCTGACGGGTTTTGGCTCTTGTTTCACCGGCTGCACGACAGCCTTCGGTTTTTCTACTGGCTCTACCGCCTGCTCGACCTTCGCAGGCACCTCTTTCCTGGGCGAAGCAAGATTCACCAGCGTCACATGGATACTTCGCGCCACGGGAAAGGACGGCCCATCGGACTGGCCGATCACCAGCCACAACAGGAATGCATGCGTGGCAAAAGCCAGAATGACGGGCAGCAGCCAGCCGCGCCAGTCAAACGGCGCCGGTTCGGACCAAGGGTCCGTCAGGCAGTGCATGGCCGGTCAGGGAATGACACTACGAGGGATGGCGCAGGCCATCCCCTGACCCGCACCCGCGCTAGAGGTTTACGTTGACGCTCAACCACAGGCTGCGACCCATTTCATTGATGCGCGTGGTGGTGACATAGCCCGCCACTGCACTTCCGCCGCGGCTGAGATGCTCGGCGTAAAGCTTGTCGAACACATTATCGACACCGGCGGTCAGCTGGACGTCCTGCATCGGCTTCCAGCCCGTATTCAGGGAAAACACGCTGAAGCCGCCGGTTGCCCCGATATCCTGACCGGCGATATTGCCCTGATTGAGCGCAAAGCGTTTCTGCGCGGCAACCATGCGCAACAAGGCCCCGCCCGAAAACACCTTGTTGTCGTAACTCAGGCCCAGACGCGTATCCAGCGGCGACATCTGGCCGAGGGGCTGGTTATCCGTGGTGTTCTCGCCGTACACATAGGCCAGCGTGCCATCCAGCTTCCAGTATTCGAACGGCATCCACGCGGCGCTGATCTCGCCGCCCCAGGTGGTGGCATTGATGTTGCGGTTGACGTTGGCCAGACGCGTCATCATGCCGGCCGCTTTCGACACATTGGATTGAATCAGGTTGAAATCCTTGATCCAGCTGTAGAAGCCGGAGACGGATGCCGAAACGCTGTCGCCATTGAAGTGCATGCCGACATCCAGCTGCGTGGTCTTTTCGGCTTTGGTGTTGAAGGCGCTGACCGTGGTCAGGGTTTCCTTCTGAATCAGCTCCCAGTAATCGGGAAAGCGGGTGGTCCTGCCAAGGCCTGCGTACAAGGTGGCCGGCGCTGTCGACAGATCATACTCATAACGCAGGAAACCGCTGACCGGGGTCTCGTTGCGCACCTGACCATAGGTCGGGTTCACCGCCGTCGTCATGCCGGTAGCCACCGTCGCGCGATTGTCCTCGGCGCGCCAGCGATCCACCCGCACACCGCCGAGCACGCGGCCATAATCCATGATGTCGCGGGTCGCGTCGAGAAACACCCCGTAGTTGCGGAACAGGGCATCCTGTACACGCGCCTTGCCCTGATACGGCGTCGTCAACTGATTCATGGTCGAGCGGATGGTGTGGATGTTGTTCTGGTAATCGAAGCCCAGTCTGGCATCGGTCGCAGCGCCCAGCGCGAAGCCGGCCATCAGCTTGCCACCGGTCGTCTGCCGGTCCGGATTGCTCACCGCCGGATTGGGCATCATCGCCGTCGCCGTAAAGGGGCGCAGACTGTAGTTGTCCATCACATGATCGACGTAGTTGTAATACAGCTGCGCATCAAGGCTCTGCACAAGTTCTGAAAGATGTTTCTGGCTGAGTTTGAGACCGACATTGTCGCGCGAGAACTTGGCGCCATCCATCGCACGATCGGCATAGGCAGCCTTGCCGTCACTCTTCGCCCCGGTCAGCTCAACAAGGGTGTCGTCGTTGGGTGTCCAGCCGAAAGCCGCATTGGTGCTCCAGCGGGTGTAGGGCGAATGCACTGTGGCCCCGTTACCATCCTTGTAATCGCCCATGTGCGAACGCGTGGCACTGGCCTGTGCGTAGGCATCGGGTGTGCCGGCGCGGACATCCACACGCTCATCGTTGCGCCCGAAACTGCCAAGCGTCGCTGCGCTATCAAGCTTCGCGGAAGGCTCCGTAAAGCGCTTTACATCGCGCTCGAAGAGAACCACACCGGCAGAGTTTCCCGGCCCGTAGGCGACGCTTTGCGGACCCTTGAGCACGGTGATGCGATCATAGGCGGCGGGGAATACATAGGCCGTGGGCGGGTCCATGCGCTGACCGCAGCCGCCGAGCAGCATCTCGCCATCGAGCAGGATATTCAGGCGCGAGCCGGCCATGCCGCGCAATACCGGATCGCCATCGGTGCCGCCTTTTCTGATCGTTGAAAAACCGGGGATGTTCTTCAGGTAGTCGGCACCGTCGTGCGCCGGAATCGGCTGGCGCGGGGCCTTGGGATCGGTGACCACAGTCAGCGGCTCCTCACTGCGCGGTGCCGTCACCACCACCTCGTCCAGCGTGCTGTTCTGCGCGCTATCCGCCGACAACACATCAGCGGCATAAGCTGCCTGTCCCGCTGTCATAAATAAGCCAAAGGCCAGCAGCCCGGCGAGCTTCCCGTTTCGTCGTTGCATAACACCCTCTTTGTCTGTGGTTTTGAGGGTCGAACTGTTATGGGCAGGGACTTTCGCGTAAATGCGACACGTTGTCGCACCCCCCCCTGAAATCACGCAGGAGACAGAACTATCAGGTTTTCATCGGTCGTTTGGAGAGCTTTCGCTGCAAGGTGCGCCGGTGCATGCCAAGCCTTCTGGCTGTTTCCGAGATATTGCCCTCGCATTCGGATAATACCTTCTGGATATGCTCCCATTCCAGACGGTTGACCGACATGGGCTGTTGCGCAATCTCCACCGCCACATCCCCCTGAGTGCGTTCGAGGGCCAGAACAATTTCATCCGCATCGGTCGGTTTGGTCAGGTAATGGGTGGCACCAAGCTTGATGGCCTCCACGGCTGTCGCAATGCTGGCGTAGCCGGTGAGTACGACGATACGGGTGTATGCATCCAGAGCGTGCAGTCTTTCCACCAGCACCAGCCCCGATGCTCCGGGCATATTCAGATCGACCACGGCGTATTCGGGTGAGCTATCGCCAACGACTTCAAGTGCGCCATCAACATCGTGCGCCACCATCACCGAATATCCCCGGTTGCTCATCGCAGCGGCCAGCACCGAACAGAACAGCTCATCGTCATCGACCAGCAGCAGGCTGGGAGCATCCCTCTCTATCTCGTTCATGCCTTCACCACAAGCTTGGTGAGCGGCAGCATGAATGTCACACAGGCACCGCCCTCTGCATGGTTTGAAAATGTCACTTCCCCGCCAAGCCTGCGCATCACCTCCTGCACGAGAAAAAGACCCAGCCCCTGCCCGCTTTCCTTGGTGGTAAAGAACGGCTCTGTGGCCGATAGCAGGACCTGCTCACTCAACCCTCTGCCGTGATCGCGAATTTCTAACTGCAACAGTTCGGGCGTCCATACAGCCTTGGCATCGACACCTTGCGGTGAGGCCTCAAAGGCATTGTTCAGCACATTGTGGATAGCCTGAGTCAGTGTCTCATCAATGACGATCACCGGAGCCGGATCGCAACCGCCAGCCTCGGCATGCAGATGTGCCATGGGATGCAGCGTCTTCCAGTCGGAAAAAAGGCCCTCGAAGTAGGATTTGATATTGATACTACGCCCGGCTTCGGCCCTGAATTGCCCGGCACTGGCACTCATGCGCGACATCGTTTCCTTACAACGGTCGATCTGCGAGCGAATGATGCCAAGCTTGAGCACAAGCGGCTTCTGGTCTGCCCATTCATGCTGCAACTCCCTGACCATCACCGCCATGGTCGCCAGCGGTGTACCGACCTCATGTGCAGCACCGGCAGCCTGTGTGCCAAGGGCAATGATGCGCTCATCGCGTGCGGCCTTTTCTCGCATATCGGCCAGTCTTCGCTCGCGTTCGCGCAGCGCATCCGACATGCGCATCACGAAAAAAACAATCAATCCGACACTGAGCACGAAGGTCAGCCACATGCCAACCAGATGCAGATGGAAGCCGTTGCCCATATTGCCCATCTGCATCATAAAAATAGGCTGGTAGAAGAAAACCAGGAAGGAATAACCAAGCAGAATCGATCCACCCATCAGCCATGCATAGAAACGGGGCAGTGTTGATCCGGCAATAATCATCGGGAAGAGATAAAGTGAAATAAAGGGGTTGGTATAGCCTCCCGAGAAGTACATCAACACGGTCAGGAACACGACATCCAGCATGAGCTGGGCAAAATACGCCTTTTCGGAAATTTCGGACTGCGGCCCGTATAGGCGGATGGAAACCATATTCACAGCCGAGTAGGCCACAATCACCGTCAGCAGGGGCCACATGCCCACACGAATCTCCGTCACGAACTGGGAAAGCGCCACCAGGGCAAACTGGCAGAGAATCAGGATGCTGCGCATCTGCAACAGGCGTTGAAGATTACGCGACAATGTCGGTGCATCGGTCAGCATGACAGGTGCTGACGGCAAATGCGGCATGGGCTTTTCCTCCAGCTTGAAATTCGACAGACCCTCGAGGGCAATAGCCGAATCTGAAAAAAAATTATAGTGGTTTCAGTCCTTGAATGGGCTGCGACAACTTGTCGCACCTGCAATCGAGGAACCGCTCCAGCATATCATCATAGCAACAATAAATTCTCTGCAACCTGTCAGATCAAAAGTTTGCCATGTTTCAGTCTACAATAGGATAAAATGAAGACAAAGCTTCAGGCTTCAGGCGGTGACCATGGAAATAAAAAAAACGGATGAATATGCCAGTCAAGCCGCCGAGGTAACCCTGACGGAGCTTGATAGCAATGCAACTCGCGGGCTCAGAAAGGCCGAGGCTGAGGTGCGTCTTACCCGTTATGGTTATAACCAGATCGAGGAACAGGAAGAATCGCTGTTGCATCGCATCATGCGCCGCTTCTGGGGACCCATTCCATGGATGATCGAGGTGGCGGCCGTACTGTCGGCCATCGTCGGGAAATGGGAAGACTTCGGCATTATCATGGTCATGCTGCTGCTCAATGCCTTTCTGGACTTCTTTCAGGAACACCGCGCGCTCAACGCGCTCAAAACGCTCAAACATGGCCTGGCGGGTAAAGCCATCGCGTTGCGTGATAGCGCCTTCGCCAGCATTCCAGCCCGCAACCTGGTGCCGGGCGATGTACTCAAACTCAAGATCGGCGATATCATTCCCGCCGATGTGCAACTTCTAAAGGGCGACTATCTGCTGATCGATCAGTCAGCCCTCACCGGCGAATCCCTCCCCACCAGTAAAAAAATCAACGAAGTCGCCTACGCCAACACCATAGTCAGGCAGGGCGAAATGCTGGCTGTGGTGCTTAACACCGGCATGCACACCAACTTTTCCAGCGTGGTATCACTGATTGCCAGAGCCACCCTGAAGGAGCGCAGCCATTTCCAGAAAATGGTCCTGCAAATCGGCAATTATCTGATTCTGATCACGCTCGCCCTGGTGCTGCTGATTGTCATGGTTTCACTGTTCCGCCATGACCCCCTGCTTGAAATCATCCGCTTCGCACTGGTGCTGACCGTTGCTGCCATTCCGGTGGCCCTGCCGGCGGTGTTGTCGGTTACCATGGCCGTGGGGGCTGTAAATCTGGCGCGGCGGCAGGCCATCGTCTCAAAGCTGACTGCCATCGAGGAACTTGCCGGGGTTGATATCTTCTGTTCCGACAAGACCGGCACCCTGACCAAAAACGAGATGCAGGTGGCCGAACCGCTGCTGCTCAATGGCTATGGTCTGCATGAACTTTTTCTATACGCCGCGCTGGCATCCAGACTGGAAAACAATGACCCCATCGAATTGCCCATTTTCCACTATATCGATGAACATTTTCCGGAGATGGACTGGCCGTCCTGGCGGCAGACGCAATTCACACCCTTCGATCCCATCCGCAAGCGCACCGAAGCAAGCATCGAGCGCGGAGACGAGCGTTTTGTGGTGATGAAGGGCGCAGCACAGGTCCTGATGGAGCTGGCTGAACTTGATGATGCCGAGGCGCACAATATCCAGAACATGGTGGAGCTGCTGGCCGGCAAGGGCTATCGCACCCTCGCGGTAGGCCGGCAGGAGGGTAAAAAACCGCTGGTCTTGCTCGGCCTGATCCCGCTTTACGACCCGCCGCGCGATGATTCGCGTGAAGTCATTGCCGCAATGCATGACTGCGGCATTCAGGTCAAGATGGTGACCGGCGATAATCTGGCCATCGCCAAAGAGGTGGGGCGCCTGCTGAATCTTGAACAGCGAACCATCCGTTCAGCGCAACTGGCTGGCACGGCAGGCAATGAGCTGCTGTCACTGGTCGAGGCAGTGACCACTGCCACCTATCAACGCCTCAAGGGCAAGGTTTCGCTGAAGGAGGCCCGGATTTTTGCCAGTGAGGTAATGCAGGATGTAAGCAGGCTCTACGACACCCGCATGCTGGAGCACGAGTTCCTGCATAGCCACGAATCGGCCATCGTCGAGATGATCGAGGAAGTGGATATCTTTGCCGAGGTGTTGCCGGAGGATAAATACCGCATCGTCGATACCCTGCAAAAGGGTGGCCATATCGTTGCCATGACCGGCGACGGGGTTAACGATGCCCCGGCGCTGAAAAAGGCCGATTGCGGCTTTGCCGTTTCCAATGCCACCGATGCGGCGCGCGCGGCGGCAGATGTCATCCTCACAGCCCCCGGTCTGGCGGTCATCAACGAAGCGGTGCGCCAGGCGCGCATCACCTTCGCACGCATGAAGAGCTATGCCACCTTCCGCATCGCCGAAAGCATCCGCATCATCCTGTTCATCGCCCTGTCCATTATCGTGTTCAATTTTTACCCGATCACAGCCCTGATGATTATCATGCTGGCCCTGCTCAACGATATCCCGATTCTGGCTATCGCTTACGACAACACCGGGGTACATCCGGCACCTGTGCGCTGGAATATGCGCGAGCTTCTGCCCGTCTCTACCGTACTGGGCATATCCGGTGTCATTTCATCGTTTCTGCTTTACTTCATCCTGCGCGAACAGGGCTTTCCCGACGATGTCATCCGCACCCTGATCTTTCTCAAGCTGGTAATCGCCGGACACAGTACCCTCTATGTCACCCGTTCCGAAGGCTGGTTCTGGGAGCGTCCATGGCCCTCACCACTGCTCTTCACAGCCACCTTCAGCACCGAGATTCTGGGAACGATCATTGCGGTGTACGGATTCATGGTCGCCCCCATCGGCTGGGAATACGCCATGTGGATATGGGCTTATGCGCTGGCATGGTTTGTGGTCAACGACATCGTAAAGGCCGCCACCTTCAGAATGCTGCAGAAAATGTAGCCGGTCTCCGCTTAAGCCTTCATCTGAATCGGCCAAGTGTGGCGCACCCATTTATGCAGCTCCATGACCAGCAGGATGACCAGTGCCACCGGCACCAGTTCAAGCCACTGCAGCAGCGAAACAGGCTGCATATCGAGTATCGTATTCAACCCCGGCACATACATTGCCGCGATATGAATGAGCTGGGCGGTCACCGTGCCGTAGAGCAGCAATGGATTGGCCAGCGGGTTGTGATAAAACACCGAGCGGCTTTCGGAACGGCTGTTGAAGGCATGCACATTCTCGAACAGCACCATCAGCAACAGCGTGCTGTTGCGCGCCGCATCGATATCCATACCGCCGGCCAGCAGGGTCTGGAAGGTGAGAAAGGCAAGCACACCGATCACCATTGCCGAGATCAGGGTGCGCTCCACCATGATGCGATTGAAGATCGGCTCGCTGGGCCTTCGCGGCGGCTGGCGCATTTCGTTGCCCTCGCGCGGCTCGAAGGCCAGCGCCACATCCTGAATACCGTTGGTCACCAGATTCAGCCATAGCAGCTGCACGGCTGTCAGCGGCAGCGGCAGCCCGAAAGCCAGCGAGAGGAAGAACAGCACCAGTTCGGCGGCACCTGTTGAGATCAGCAGGAAGATCACCTTGCGGATATTTCGGTAGGCAACCCGGCCCTCCTCCACACCGGCAACAATGGATGCGAAATTGTCGTCGGCAATCACCAGATCGGCGCTTTCCCTGGCCACATCCGTACCGCGCTTGCCCATGGCCACACCCACATGCGATGCATTCAAAGCCGGCGCATCATTGGCCCCATCGCCGGTCACGGCGACAAAGTGCCCGGCCCGTTGCAGGGCCTGCACAATCGCCACCTTCTGGCTTGGCTCGACACGGGCAAACACATTGGCCCCTTTCACCAGTTCATGCAGCGCCTCTTCGCCCAGGCCCTCCGCCTCGCGAATCTGAGTGCCGGTCACCACCTGATCTGGACTGGTGGCGAGATCCAGCTGACAGGAAATGGCAAAAGCAGTGGCAGGATGATCGCCGGTGATCATGCAGGCACGAATCCCGGCCCGATGGCAGGCTGCAACTGCCGCTTTCGCCTCCTCGCGCAGCGGGTCGATCATGCCAACCAGGCCGAGCAGGGTCAGATTCTGCAAATCACTTCGCCCGAAATCGTTCAGGTCGGAACGCGCTGGAATCACGGCATGGGCAAAGGCCAGCGTGCGGAACCCTTCTGCGGCCATACCCTCCATCTGCCGTTCAAGAAGGCGCGCATCAAGCGGGCTTGTGCCATCTTCAACCACCATGCTCCTGCTCATCGGCAACAGCCGTTCCAGAGCTCCCTTCACCAGAATAATGTCGTGATCTGCATCCAGCTGATGCAGGGTAGCGGCATAACCGAACTCGGATTCGTAGGGGATGGAGGTCTTCAGCGGGCACAATTCCAGCGCTGCAGCCTGCGTCATGCCGAGCTTGTGACCCAACACCAGCAGCGCCACATCCACCGCATCGCCATGGCTGACCCAGACCTCATCACGACGACCGAAAAAGCCTTCATTGCACAGTATGGCTGCACGGGCGATATCCCTGAGACGGGCCAGATGATCCTCATCCAGCGGCTTGCCATCGGAGAGCACCATGCCCTCGGGCTCGTTGCCGCCACCACTCACCTGCCATGACCTGAGTCCTGCCAGCGCCACCTCGCCCACCGTCAGCTGATTCATGGTCAGCGTGCCTGTTTTATCCGATGCAATCACCGTGCATGAACCAAGCGCCTCCACAGCCACCAGCCGGCGCACAATCACACCGCGTTTGGCCATGCGGTTCATGCCGATGGCCAGTGCCACGGTCAGGGCCACCGGCAGGCCCTCGGGAATGGCGGAAACTGCCAGCGCCACGGAAACCAGAAAGACCTCGTGCCAGCCGATTCCGTTGTACAACTCGACAGCAGCCAGCGCGAGTACCACGACCCCGAGTGCTGCAGCAATGCCCATGGTGAATTTTTCCATGCGCACAATCAGCGGCGGCTTGGCGGTATCGCCGCGCTGCATGGCCTCGGCCAGTTGCCCCACCTGCGTGCTGCCGCCAGTGGCAATCACAATGCCCCGGCCCCGCCCGCAATTCACCAGCGTGCCGGAGTAGAGCATGTTCTTGCGATCCGCCAGTGGCGTTTCGGCCTCAAACAGGAGGCGCGCATTCTTGGAAACCGGCAGGGATTCGCCGGTAAGCAGGGATTCATCCACCTCAAGATCGTATTCATGGCTCAGGCGGATATCGGCCGGCACCTTGGCCCCACCCTCCAGCAGCACGATATCGCCGGGCACCAGCAGGGCTGCATCCACCTCGAAGGATTCACCATCACGCATCACAATAGCGCGGGCGGAAACCAGACTGCGCAGTGCCTCGGCACTGCGCTGGGCATGGAATTCCTGAATCGTGCCGATGATGGCATTGATCAGCAGTACCGCCGTGATAAATCCGGCATCGGCAAACTCGGCGAGCAAGGCTGAAACGACAGCGGCTGCCATGAGCACATAGATCAGCGGGCTGAGAAACTGGGAAAGGAACAGGAGGTGGATGCCCGGCGCTTTGGTCTCGGGAAGGCTGTTGGCTCCGAAGCTGATCAGGCGTTCGGCCACCTCACTCTGGCTCAGGCCATTGGCACGGCTCTCCAGATGCTGGAAAACCGCTTCGACCTCCTGCGCATGCCAGTCGGTCCGGGAAATATCAGGCCCGTTCATCTCCAGTCATCATAACAGATTTAGAGCAGCAGTGCTTTGCTTAGAATGCGCGAAAAACCTACAAGGGATGCAGGCAGGCGACCTTATGCTCACCGTCGGATAGACGGGCATCAAACCCTGCACAGTCGGCCTGCGCAAACGGACAACGCAGACGGAAGGCACAACCCGATTCGGCCACCCCCTCATCGCTACGTACGATTTCCACGCCCTCGGCATGGCGCTTTGAGGGATGCGACACCGGGCGAGCCTCCAGCAGTTCACGGGTGTAGGGATGCTGGGGATGCTTATATACCTCCTGCACCGTTCCCTGCTCGACAATAAAGCCGGCGAACATCACCGCCACGCGGTCGGCCACATGCCGCACCACCGACAGGTCGTGCGAGATGAACAGATAGGCCAGCTGATGCTCTTTCTGCAATTCGCCCAATAGATTAAGAATCTGAGCCTGTACCGACACATCCAGTGCCGACACCGGCTCATCAAGCACCAGCAATTCGGGGGAAACAGCAAGCGCGCGGGCAATGCCGATGCGCTGCCGCTGGCCGCCGGAAAACTGGTGCGGATAACGCTCCAGCACACTCTCATCCATACCGCACTGGGCAAGGATATCGGTCACCTTCTGGCGCCGCTGACTGCCGTTGAGTTCCGGCGCATGCACGCGCAGGCCTTCGCCGACCGAATCGACAATCTTCATGCGCGGATTGAGGCTGGCGAACGGGTCCTGAAACACCATCTGCATATGCCTGCGCTTTTTGCGCAGAGCCTTGCCCTTAAGCCCAGACACATCCTCACCCAGCAGTGAAATGCGCCCTTGATCGGCTTCAATCAGGCGCATCACCAGCCGCGCCGTGGTCGATTTGCCGCTGCCCGATTCGCCCACAATGGCCAGGGTTTCTCCCTTTGCCACCTCGAAGCTCACGTTGTTCACCGCATGCGTCACCCGGCGCACCCCGCTCCACATACCGCCGGAGGCGAATGATTTACTTAAGGATTCAACCTTGAGCAGGCTCATACGAATGCCTCCAAGGCTTCGGAAACCTTCTCCACATGCACACAACGAGCCAGATGCCTGCCCTTGCTCCAGGCGTCTTCCGCTACGGCTGCCTTGCATGCCGCATCGGCCAAGGGGCAGCGCGCGGCAAAACGGCAGCCCGCAGGCCACTTACCAGGCTGCGGCACCTGCCCGGGAATGGCGGGAAGCTTCTTATCCTTGCCGCTGGCATCAGGTCTGCAGTGCATCAGGGCGCGGGTGTAGGGATGGGCCGGATAATCGAAGATATCGGCCACCGGTCCGCGCTCGACGACATGCCCGGCATACATCACCGCCACCTCGTCGCACAGCTCTGCTACCAAGCCGAAATCGTGGGTCACCAGCAGCATCCCCATGCCGCGCTTCTCCTGTAAGCGGCGCAGCAGATCGATGATACGTTTCTGCACCGAGACATCGAGCGCGGTCGTCGGCTCATCGGCAATGATGTAATCGGGATCGGCCGCCATGGCCATGGCTATCAGCACGCGCTGGCGCATGCCGCCGGATAATGAATCGGGATACTGGCGCAACAGTTCGGCACCATCGCGCAGGCCGACATCGGCCAAAAGCTTCACGGCACGGGCTGCGGCTGCGTTCTTGTCCAGGTCCAGATGCAGGCGAATCACCTCGGTGAGCTGGGCACCGATGGAAAACACCGGATTGAGTGCCGTCATCGGCTCCTGAAAGATCATCGAGATACGCCCGCCGCGCACCTTGCGCAGTTCAGGCTCGGCCATGGCAAACACATCGGCATCGTCGAGCAGCACCTTGCCGGAGGTGCGCACAATGCCCTGCGATTCGCCCAGCCGCAGAACGGCCTGCGCGGTCAGGGTTTTGCCGCAGCCGGACTCTCCGACCAGACCCAGCACATGGCCGGGTGCCAGGCTCAGCGACACATCGCTGACCGCCGGTTTATCACCGTCGGCAGATGGAACAGCCAGAGAAAGATGCTCGATTTTCAGCATTTGCGGAGTGTGGCGGATGCGTGCCCCGCTTTCCAGTCCCACAAACACAGCGGATGCAAAAAAGTCATCGGAGTCTCTTAGTAATTCGTCATTCCCTTGCAGAGCCTGCCCCTGCGGGCGGGAACGGGAATCCAGCCAGAAACAAGCTACCCAAGATATTTCTAAGGTCGTTTGGCAGGGTCTTGCCGATTGTCGAACACCGAATGAATGACAATCTCATGCTCTTCGATGCTGTAGAAAATCGAGAATGGAAAACGCCTGACTACGCGCCCCCGAATCCGCGCATAGTAGATGCGAAATTTCCTGGGATTGCTGAGGATGGATTGGATGGTGCTTTCAACACAATCGAGAAATTCGAGGCCCAAGCCTCGACGTTGCCTTTCATACCAGACAAGCGCCAGTTCCAGGTCCTGTATCGCCCTGCTGGTGTAGCGAAGCTTCATTTATACTTGGCTCTTAGTTCCTCGTGAACTGTTTGCCAGTCGCGCAGCTCCAGTTTCCCGCTTTTGTACTCTTCATACCTTTTATCGAGTTCCTGCTTCTGCCATTCATGCATGGGAAGCTCGGCGTTGCTCTCGGCAATGGAATCCCATATATCTTCTACCAGAAGGAGCTTTTCCGCCAGATTCAGGGCTGCGATTTCATTTTTTATCTCTTCTGTTCTCATGGCAACACCTCAAGCGGAGTATATTGCACACCGCGACCCTTTTGAACCACCCCCGGCAATCCCCCCTCATTCAGCGAGCAAACCCCGAAGCGCTCCACCCAGCGGTTGCGCCCCGTTCCATTCGGTTGTTACACTGGCAACCCAAGGGGCGGGATTTAACAACCATTCCGCGTTTTCCCTTCAATATGTGATATGGAGGAAATATGCCCGTCTACAAACAACAAATACGCGGAATTATTTCCTTGTATCAACACTGTTATGTATAAAAAGGAAAACTTATGAGCTTTTCATGGAACTGCCCATTCTGTAATCATCATGCAACGATTGATGTAAAAAACGCAGGCAGCAGTCGATATGAGTTTAATTTCAACAATAAATATGGGTATCAAGCGGCAATAACTCATGTGGTCGCTTGTCCAAATCCTGAATGCAGGGAGTACACATTAACTGTGACCCTTCACGACAATGTCGAGGCTAGCAGCGATCAATGGAAGGATTTGAAGGCTAAAAAAACATGGAGCCTTATTCCTCAAGCATCTGTAAAGGTATTTCCTGATTATGTTCCTGAAGCAATAATCAGCGATTATGAAGAAGCATGCTTAATTCGTGATTTGTCTCCGAAAGCATCTGCTACTCTTTCGAGGCGATGTATACAAGGAATCATAAGAGATTTTTGGGTAGTCAAAAAGGGTAGATTAGTCGACGAAATTGAGGCGCTACAAGAAAAAGTAGACCCTGTTACATGGGCAGCCATTGATGCAGTGAGAAAAATTGGAAATATTGGCGCACACATGGAAAAAGATATAAATCTAATTGTTAATGTCGACCCTAGAGAAGCTGGATTGCTAATTGGTCTAATCGAAAACCTTATTAATGACTGGTATGTCGTCCGTGAGGAAAGAAAAAAGCGAATGGAAGATATCGTCTCTGTAGCACAAGAGAAGGCTGAAATCAAAAATGGAAGCAACGCATAACAATGCGCTCGTGCGGGACGCTTCGCCGCGTTGCGGCTTACGCCCCACAGCTTAAACGTTAGCCGCTCAAGAGGACGAGATGCGCTCGGTCCGAACAAATAATCGCGAGAGCTTCTTCAAGTACATGTCTGCACCTACGGCTGCTGTTGTCTTGGAGCGCTGCACGCTCAGGTGGAGTTCACCACTCTTGTTCAACGATCCGTTTGATGTCCCCCGCGAGCTGTCCTTCGGTCTCCGTCCAGAGGATATCGTTCGAGCCCTAGCGAGGCGGATATCAAATTTGATTGAACAGCCTCCGGAGGACACGTCAAGGCTAGAGCCAAAGGTTCGGTTGATTGTTGAAACCGTAAAGAAGGGCATTACGGCGGATTTGAAAGCGCAACTACTTGCGGGCCTTTCAGACTCGGTCGAGACCCTTCGCCCCACTGGTCAGTCAATGGAAGAGTTTCGTCAGATGTGGCGAGATTTGCTGCCCCAGTTCAGAATTCTTTGCCTTACCGAAAGCCCTTCGCACACAGCCATGTGGTATCACTACGCGGATCAATATCGTGGCGTTGTACTAGAGCTTCGATGCGATGACGAACTTGATAGTGCTTGGCGCATAGCCAAGCCGGTGACGTATCCGACTTCAAAGCCCGCTGTCTATACAGCAGAGGGGTGGGCAGAAATTCTCACGACCATCAAGAATCTCGCCATCGAAGAGCTGCTAGTGGTCGCAACATATACAAAAGCGCCCGACTGGTCATATGAGAAGGAGTGGAGAATCACATCCTTCAGCCGCCCACCTGAGTCTGGCCTATTCACCGACTATCGCCTAAATCCACAAGAACTTGCTGGCATCTATCTCGGACCCAACATTTCAACCCCGGATCGTGAAAGAATCCTGGCGCTAGCGGCTCGATATCCAGCGGTCGCTATCCGGCAGGTATCAATAGGAATGACCCGTGAGTTTCATTTCTCATCAGTTGACGGCTAACCCGCGCATCGAGGGGATCTCGCGCCTGCGGCGCTCGCCCCCTCATGCGCAACGTTAGGTGGCCCAAGAAGGACGCGAACTGGCACGCATGAAAAAGACACTTTTGTTAGGTGCGGGATTCTCGTACGACCTTGGGATGCCGCTGACGACCGAACTAACGGATACCTTCCTCGACCTCTTCAGTGAGAAGACTGTAAGGCAGGTTGCCGACGTCCTCTCGCAGAACGATCCCTACTCTGCAGGTCGTCCCATTAACCGCGCGGCAATCCACCAAGGGATGGAGCTCTTGCTTGAATACAAGCGTGCGGGCGGCCGGAATTACGAAGAACTTCTTACCAACCTCGAGTCACTCGGTGACCTACCCCAGAAGTCTCAGTCGGATCGTGACTCATACCACTACCTCTTCAGCGTGTTCTATCAGATTCTCACCGAAACCCTCGTCGCGTATCAGGTCGCGTCCTATGAAGTTCTTTATCAGAAGAGCCTGCCTCTGTTCGCTGAGCTCGAGAGCCTACTCAACGATAAGGAAACCTGGGTGTTTTCGCTGAACCACGATCTGTACCTTGAGTGCCTCGCAATTGATCTTGGAATCCCTGTCTGTTACGGAGACACGAGCGAAATTGTTTTCCCGATCAACAATCTTGACCTCGCGAAGACGTTTCGCTTTACGACCAGCTCCCGGAAGAGCTTCGTCAGGGCAGCTTCCGGTTGGTTCGACGCGAGAGGCATCAACCTCGTCCGCCTGCACGGCGGCCTTGCCGAACACCTTTACAGTGACAAGTCCATTCTCTGCAATCCACCCCTCAAGCATTCTTGCTCAGCCCAGCTGATCGAAGACTTCAAGACCATCGAGTCAATGGGCTACTTTCACAGCGGACAGCATGTTGGAGGCGGGAAGGATCGTGTGATCACCGGCCCAGACGGCACGCTCGACATTATCTGTCGGGCGATGTTGACCGGAGGCCACAAGTACAGCAAGACCACGAATCCGAAGAAAGGCGAAGAGAAGCTCGCCCTCTTTGAGCAGGTGCTTCGCGATACAGACGAGCTTACTGTGATCGGCTACAGCTTCGGCGATCCACACGTGAACTACCGCGTCTTGAATGCCATGGTCTTGAACGCCGAGATGAAGATTCGCATCGTCGATCCCGTGCACCGCCCCAAGCCTGAGTTCTTGGGGCAGTTCGATTACAACCTTCGCGTTAGGGGAGCGCAATGCCGAGGTCCAGAGTGGATGTCGTATGTTCAGGGTGAGAAGTGGGATGTCGAGCAATCCAAAGCTCTGAAGGACAACGAGATGTATCGCAATGAGATCACCCGCAGAGTTCGCCGAGTGCTCCCGCGCTGACCACCGATCGGAGAGACAAAGAGGCCGCCCAACAACCGGTTGCGGCGGTCGGTCCGCTCCGCTTCCCGCCGCTGAATCGAGGCGTTAGAGGGGAAATCCAATCATACTAATCGCTAACTTGGGATTGAAGTAGGCCAAGCAGGCTGCCGTCGGGGGCAGGGGTGAAGCCCTTCAGGCGCGGGCCGGAAACGGCAATCACAGGTTCGTACCACAGTGGGATATAGACCTGATCTTCGGTCATCTGTTCCTGAACCATTCCATATAGACGCTTCTGCTCTTCGCGCGATGGGCTTATCGCTGCAATTTCCAGCCAGCCGTCCACATCCGGATTGCTATAGCGGCCACGATTCGCGCCTTTCGGCGGCCACATGTCGGAGTGCAGAATCCAGCGGTAGATATCCGGATCGACGATGCCCACCCAGGCCAGTGAAAAAACCTGAAAATCGCCCTGCTTGATGCGCGCGTAGAAACCGCCCCACTCCAGCGATTCGACATGCACATCAATGCCGATCTGCCGCCACATATCGGCAATCGCGCTGGCCAGCCTCAGACGCGCCGGATCGGTGCTGGTGCGGTAATTCAGGGTGAAGCGGATGCCTTTGGCATCCGGCTTGAAGCCGGCTGCATCGAGCAATGCTGCGGCCTGAACCGGGTCAAACGGCGTGACCGGAATATCGGCTGCCGCCCAGTGCGTCGGGGTCAGCACCGTTTCGCCGGGCACGGGAAGATCGGCAAACAACGCCTTTTTCAGACGGTTCCTGTCCACAGCCAGCGCCAGTGCATGGCGCACACGCACATCCTTGAGTACTGCGTCCTGCAGATTCAGGCCGATGTAGGAAAAGGTGGTGGATGGACGCGTGGCGATGCTGAGCTGCTTCTGCTTGTTCAGATAACCCAGCAGATGCGGCGGCAGATCGTTCTCGGTGAAATCAACCTCACCCCGCGCCAATTTCAGGCAGCGCGTGACCGGGTCTTTGACGACGACAAAGCGAATCTCACGGACAGCGCCTGCGACATCGCTATCCATCCGCTCCAGCAGCAGGCCACGCCCACTCCGACCAGCCACGCGGAATGCACCACAACCGATGATGTCCTGCGACTGATTGCCCATCGCGGCAACGGAGGCTGGCAGGATGCCCATAGACAGGCGGGTGAGCAGCGAGGCATCGGGTCTCGACAGATGCACCACGACATCGCGCTCCCCTTCCGCCGTGAGATGATCGATGGCCGAGAAACCGGCACGCAAGGGGCTGGCCGTGTGCTCATCAAGAATAGACTCAAAGGTGGCCACCACATCGGCGGCACGCACCGGCTCACCATTGTGAAAGCGCAGACCGTCGCGCAGGTGAAAACGCCAGGTCAGGGCATCCGGTTGCGTCCACGATTCGGCGGCATCGGGCTCGGCCTCGAAGGCTTCATTGAGATGAACCAGGCCGCGATGCACCAGTTCCTGCACCCGGTGCGAGGCCGCATCGGTGGAAAAACGAGGGTCCAGGGTCATCACCTGCTGGGCCATCGCGATGCGCACCTCACCCTTATCCGGCGCCTGCTGCGTGCAGGCTGTCAGCGCAGGCAGAACAAGCAGGGCCAGCAGTAACAGACGGCCCATGCAAAGCTTCATCGCAGCCAGCAAGTCATCGCCTCCACATGGCCGCTGAACGGGAAGATATCCAGCGCGCGCAGGGCATGCAGGCGGTAGCCCTGCCCGGCGAGTATGTCCGCATCGCGTGCCCCTGCGGCGATATCGCAATTGACCATGATAATCCTTTCGGGCAACAGCTTGCCCATCGCCCTGCATATGGCTCTCGCCCCCTTGCGCGGCGGATCGAGCAGCAATACATCGGCACCGGCATAATGCTCTGCCCGCACCCCGTCGAACAGGTTCAATGTCTCGAACTCCGCCTGCACACCAAGTGCTGCGGCATTGTGTTGCGCCGCGCGGATGCTGGATTCGGCGACATCGGCACCCTGCACCGTAGCCCCGCATGTTGCTGCCAGCGGCAGCGACAGATTACCGATACCGCAAAACAGATCGGCAATGCGCCTCGGCTTCCCTGCCCATGCCTGAATCTGCCGCAGGATGGCTTCATTCCCGGCAGCATGCCCCTGCACGAAATCCTCCGGGCCGACGGCAAGCTCAACCCAGCCCTCACCTGCGGGCAGGCGGTCGTGCAGCACCTGCACCGGCTTGATTAACGGGCGCAGTACCACACCGGCACGCAACCATGGCTGAATGGTCAGTCCACCATGCATGCCCGCAAGACAATCTGAAAACACCTCGATCTCCGGGACTTTTGCTCCCTCTTCTGCCTCGAACACCACATGCATGCCGTCATGCAGGCGTATCATGCGCACGGATTCGATGCATGGCGGCATCAGGGTCTCGATTTTCAAGCGCAGGGCATCCATATCGGGATGCACCGCAGGGCATTTGGTTGCACGCACCACCTGATGACTGCTGCGCGAATGAAAGCCCAGAAACGATCCCTGTGCATCCTGACCACGATGCCAGCGCGCCCGCCGCCGCATGCCGAAACACGGCGCGTCAGTCACCGGCAGCCACTGGCTGTCCTCGTTGAGGAAACCCACGAAGGCCTTGTGCACCCATGCGGATTTGATGCCGGGCTGCGCTTGCACATCCACACACTGCATGGCACAGCCACCACATTCGGCCGCGGCAGCGCAAGGGGCCTCCACGCGCAAGGCGGATGGCTCCAGCAGGCGGACTATCCTGCCGCGCTCGGCACCGCGTCTGCGACCCGTGGATGCAAGCTCAAGGACATCGCCGGGCACGGCATCAGGAACAAGCATGACGCCTGCATCGGTGCGCACCAGTGCCTCCCCGCCGGGCAGCATCTGCTCGACCTGCCCGCGCAGGGACTGCGCTTCAGGCATCACCAATTCCCAGTGCGGCTACGCGGTTGAAGGAAACAAGATAGCCCGGGGCAGTTGCGGCCACGCCCTTGGATTGCACGCTCAGCTTGAACAGGTCGCCCATACCCTGCGGCAGCAGCATGCGCTTGGCCTGTGCCATCACGGCTGTGCTCTTATCGGACGGCTGCATCACCGCCTGCTGGATGAAGGCCTGCACCGCCGAGCTCTGGGCCAGCCATGCACCCTGGGTGATCCAGCAGGACATATCGAAACCTGCCTTGCGCCCGGCGCGCCCCAGCGCGGTGAAATCGACATGCGCAGTGATATCGCGACTGCCGGGATCGCTCAGCACATCATGCTCCACGTCATGCTTTAAATGCGCCAGCAGCGTGCCCTCGATGCGCTGCGCCCGGTAATACTCCGACTGCGCAAAACCGTAATCGACAGTGAAGACGAAGCCGCGCTGCATGATGCGGGAGATATCCGCCTGCCAGTCCGCCAGATGCGGGTTCCACTCACTGATATAACCCTCCGGCCAGGCCGCCACGAACTTCTCATCAATGCTCGGCAAGGCATCGCTCTGCCTCTCCTGCCAGACGAACTCGCCCTGCTCACCGAGCGCCACACCGCGTTCAAGCATCACCCCGCCCTGCCGCGCAAAACACTTCACCGGAAAGGCATCGGGCAATTCATTGCTGAAATAAAGCACGTTTTCCAAAACGGGAGCCTCATCAAGACTTTCCAGCAAGCTCACTTCCACACCCAGAGCAGCGTATGCCTTCTCCTGACGCTGACTTAACTGCGCGCTGCGCTCAACGGCATAGACATTTGCCGGCATGGTCATCTGCCGCGCCTTCAACATACCCAGCACATCGCACAGCAGGCGGCCTTCGCCGCCACCCTGCTCAATCAGGGTCCAGTCGTCGGGCGCGCCGAGTTGCTTCCAACCCCATTCGAGCAGATCGGCAAAGCCGAGCGCCAGCCAGGGGCCGACCTCAGCACCGGTCACAAAATCACCCTCGGCGCCAAACACCTGGCCCGACTCGTAATAGCCCAGCTCCGGTGCATACAGGGCCTCGCGCATGAATTCATCGAACGGCAGCCAGCCATTGCCAGCGCCGATTTTACGGCTGATTTGTTCCGTTAATGCTTTCGACATGGTGTTGGCAACAAATAGAGTTGTCCGGTTTTAGAGCACAAGGGTTGTCCGGTTTGGTTTTGGTTCATATTGCTGCCTTCAGCCTTGGTAGTGGTAGTTCCGGCTTGCTGGCCTTGGGCTTCAGAAGAG